>JGI24021J15306_10008714_pt1 | contig 12494 bp, 8 predicted proteins | sample Ectturendosymbi1_FD_15306 | JGI IMG/M metagenome (IMG submission 15306) | reverse complement strand
CGCGCCTCTGGGGGCTCCGCGCCTCTGGGGGCTTCGCGCCTCTGGGGGCCCCGCGCCATGGTGTTTGGGTAGATTACTCATTTTTGCTAGATACACCGTGCGCTTGAGAATTCAGTAGAAACGCCATATAAATTTCACTGAACAAAGAACGCTCTCTTCAGAGTTAGCAAATTTCCTCTCAAACGTTAGCAAACGTGCTCGATTCTCGTGTTAGTGCTGCACTGCATATTTGCGTTCTACCACGATCATAACACGGTTGACTGAACACGATGACGTCATAAAATTACTGCTCAGTGGGGCCCCGCGCTTAGGTCTTGCATTGGGCCCCGCATCTGCTAGGGCCGGCCCTGACATCACTGATAGTGATATAGGTAAACTCGGCATAAGCGTGGCATCCAACTGCAGAAAAGCACTAGAATAGTTGATTGAATAAAATCCGCCGAGGTAGGTAGTTTTGACCGAAACGTATGTGACTGCAAAATTTTCAGTAGACGTAGACCACTATCAGTGCATGTGGCAATTCCGAACATGCAGAATTGAAAGGAGAAGGATGTTTTAAATGTCTGCAAGTGGACACCTATGTAGACTAAAAGTTTAGTACTTAAAATAAAATTCCGGACGTTTCGGTTTCTCTTTGCTGCATTTCAATTTAATGCACAGCAGTTTGTAGCTAATTTGGTTCCGCTAAACCAGAGGTATCGTAGCAAAACATGTTGAAACCTTCGAAACCTGTTTGTATGACTTTGAGATTTATAAGATGTAGGTATACTGTATTTACTGCTAAGACAATGAGTAAATTTGCAGCTAAAACATGTTAGCTAAATGTATGCAACAAGTTTATATAAGTAATGTAGGGGACCCTTTTCTAATTGGACTTCCTTCTCTGAACTCCCAGTCTGGATCATGTTTGGTAGTCTTTATGTTAATTGCATGGGGGAAACCTCATGACTTCCAAAGGAATTTCAACAATGCCACTCATATTGTACAAGACCACAGTTACATTTTATTTCCACCTGTAACTTTCTTAACTGAAAGACTACAAAACAGGTGCCAACCAATTGAACGAAGGACCAGTCATGATAAAACTTCATATTTATGCAGCTGTTGATTAACCGCTTGCATGTCAAAACATCTGAATGACTATGTTGAACGCAAAAACTGTCAGCATTGACTCTGCATTGAAGAGTTAAGATGAATGCCAGGCAAATGTGATCTGCAATAGTTTTTGTTGCTTATTTAAATGCTAAAGTAGCGATGCTTCGTTAAGCTTTTCTGCTACGACAAAAAACTCAGTTTTACCATTTTGACGGACTTTTTGCCACAACTTAGCAGGTAACGAGGTAGAAAGAGCATCGGGCTGCAAAGGTTATAATTATTGCAAAGCAGTTGTAACAGTTAAAGCGCAAGAGCGTGGCCAGATCGCTGGCGAGCCACAAAGTCAATTAAATTTATCCTAAAATCCTACCTTTATCTAACTATGAGGAAGAGTGACTTCTCTTGACTTACTCAATACTCTTTAAGTACTTGCTTATCATGGAACTTCGTTTTGACGAGATTTTGAGCTCTAACTTGGTGATGAAAATTCTGATGCGGGCCATATCGAATATTCACGCGGGCCGCAGGTTCCCCACCCCTGTTCTACGGGGTGTGAATAACATGAATTGAATTACATGACTGAGAAAGATAATACCAACGATGGTATTACCTTTTTCCATGACGTCACTCGAGCTATAACGTCCCACTGGAATGCTCATGGACTAATCATAAACGCACCCTTGTGCATTAACCAGCAGAGTGGCGCAGCGGAAGCGTGCTAGGCCCATAACCCAGAGGTCGATGGATCGAAACCATCCTCTGCTAAAGAACGCTGTGATCGTCTAGTGGTTAGTACTTCACGTTGTGGCCGTGACAACCCAGGTTCGAATCCTGGTCACAGCATTATTTTTCACCTGACAGGAATCATTCAACTGTAAAAATGTGCAGCACTGTTATCACGATTTTTGCCAGAAAATGTTTTCGATACCCGCTGGACAAAGACATGTTTATGATGTTATACAAAACCTTTGCACCGTATAAATTGACTGTTTTGACGGCTCACTGGTTTTGGCCTGAGGACTGGTTGCATCGTCCTTGAAAATCACGTATCGCAACACAGCATTAATCCAATCAGGTCAACGACTCATGAGTGCGAAACATTTTGAAAAGATATGTTTACCAGGAACCTGGTAATTGTCGCATATTAAATTTAATATCGTACATGGAACTGACGTGCTCCCGGTCACCTGACTTTTGTGTTATATTTTTTCACCGCAAACAACCGGGTTCGGCACAATAGAAGTAAATGTGATGTAAATGCGAAAATGTGATGATCAGCAACTCATTTTAAAAATATTATGTTTTGTCTATGTTCAATATGACATACGCACGTGCATCCAATTTAAAAAGTGTGAATAGTATTACAAAGAAGAACAGCAAAAGCAGGCAAATGTACAAGCTATATTTCCTTAATAATAGCCATATTCATCCATCTAAATAAAAGAAGCATGCAAGAAAACAAAGAACGAAAAAGAGCAAGAAAAATTCGCGAAAGCAGAAAAGCAGCGATTCACAAGTTGTTCAAGTGGAAAATGTTAACAACAGTATTCTGTTGAAGATATTACGTGAAAGGAGTGATAGACATATATAGAAAATGTAGTCTGTGTCTGTTACAGCAGTGATTCAAACGCAGCAGTGTTAAACAGGTGGAAAGGTAAATTTTTCCTGGGGATGCTCAACTTATATATAGACATATGAAGAATATATGAATGCACACGTACGTCACACAGCGCTTCTTAACATGTACTGTATTTCGATTCTGTTACCTTAGAAACATGATATAGCAGGGGTGGCCAAACCTGCTTTACGTATGAGCCGCATATGGTAAGACCTGAGTTTCAAAGAGCCGCAACAGAAATATCTAAAAACACGAATTCATCTGCAATTTACGCTTCTGTGTCATCATAATTCTTTTCGGAACGACTTGTAAAAGTAATACTGTACGGCACGCTAGCTACCACAGTACCATTTTACAATATTTCCACACTCTGCAATAGAAATAAGAAATAAAAAACAAATATATAATTTTTCGGTAAGCTCAAAGAGCCGAATGCAAAGGTTCTAAGAGCCGAATGCGGCTCGCGAGCCGCAGTTTGGCTCCCCCTGTGATATAGTATAGATGGTGGTAACGTACATGTTATAAATGTCACGCGACTGAATCCATTGTGAAGCAAGCCAACGGACTTTATCCAGAGGTCCCGAAAATGAAGAAACTATAATGTGGTAATGCAAAGAGAGAAAATGTCAAACACTGCTGTGAAGGAACTTTTGCCGAGCGGGAAAATCGGTGTGTACAAAAGTTGGCATTTTTTCATGATGGTTTGACACGCAAAAAATTACCAGTGTGAAGCAGGATAAGAAGGCCATTTGCTTACAGCGCTGAATATATTAAATCACGACACAATTGATACTACTGACCGACAGAAGCTTATACTTTTAAGTTCCTATTAAGCACAATATTTTTAGACCGTTGTTTGCTGATTAAGAAAACTTGATAATGCACTGCTGCTGAATTCGCGTAAGGCTTGTGGTACGTTTTTCACGTAGCACCAAAACTTTGGGTGTGAGAGGACAAAACGTAAATCAACTGGGAACGCGGGCCTCCCGTTGGCGATGAGCTTGCATTTTAATCCTGGCAGATGGATGGACGCCATAATCATCCTTTCAAGCACTTGACAGGGTTTCCTATTTGCATTGGGCTGTCACGGGTGATTCCCCGTAACTAATTGTCACCACTCTTCCCAGCCGTGTCTTATCCCGCCTGCTTCTCATTCTACTGTGGTCTTGCCCACTAGTCATCTCAACACAGCTATTCCTCGCAACACTTACTTCGATCACAGCAAAGAGATCATCATTACACTACTCGCCCTTTTGACACCTCCCTCCCGCCCTACTCACCCTAACCAAACCTCATCATCTTGCAACACAGAAGAATCTTCAAGAAAATGTTTGCTTTATAAGTAATTTTGCAACGCAAATTTCGAATTTCTGTGCGTGTTCCTTTTAGAATAAGATGGACTTCTGGATAAAATTTACGAGTGAACTGTGTACGACACTTGTGGGAAAAATATTGCTTGAATTGCTGCAGTGTTTAAGAAACGAAGGAAAAGATATAAGTTTCAAGACTTTCGATTCAGGTTTATGGACGATTTTCGTTTTAGAGTACATCAAAAAGTTTCTTAATACCTTTTTATGTTTTGGGCCGGGCTAGCGCATTGATACCACTGTTTCAAAACTTCTTGCGTAAAACTTAAGGTCTATTCTTGTCTGAAGACGAATCTGCAGCATTGAATTATATCACCGCGTTGAATCATGTGACAAACATTGTGAGGCGAAGCAGAAAAAGCCTGTGAAAGCCGACAAAATTCTTTATTAAGTTTAAAATTGCAGAGCTTTCGTGTTCTACTTATGTCTAGCAAGCCGCAAGCAGGGTCGATATATGCTTTAACACTTTTGTCCGTCGCTCTTCACACACAAATATACCTAGTGGTCGTGATGGCTTTTATCCCGCAGTGAGTGGATACTTCGTATAAGGACATGCAACTCTGTGCAGAAGCTGTACACATTGGAGATTAGCATGCAGTTACGTGCTGTGTAAAATCTACAAAAAACAAATAAGGTTTTGAAGTTCATTATTACAATCCCCATGAACGGTCATCCACCAGAAATAGCGTAATGAAGAGGTTGCAAAAACAGCAAGTCGTAAGCCGCTTTTAATCTCTCAATTAAACGGAGACCTAAACACTTTTTTGATGACCGGCTTTCATTGTGTAATATATTCTTGCTCCAGTGGTAACCACGAAAACAAATTAAAAATTTTGTGACGAAAAATTGTGCAAACAAGAAACCAAAAATTAGTGTATTTAAATGATGCCATGTTCGACTTTTCGAAAACAGCTGTATTCCTCGTCAGTACAGATCCATTAAGTGAAGAACTAAACGTTAGACCGCGAAACAGGCGTGCGGTAGCATATAGGACATAATTAGACGTCAATCATAATTGCTGCAGGCAAAATTGGCAACTTGATTAATCTCTACGAAGAACGACTGACTCAAACTCAAATATCGAGTAAACGCAGAGCCGTAGATGACGCATCGATATTTTACGTGGGTCTATCTTCTTGCACCAAGAACGATCGAAGAAAGGTACTAAACTGTTTTCAGTTAACAGCGGAAACCAGAACATTTGATTTATCAAAATTAACATCGTGCTCAGTACGATATTGTTTAATGTGTTAATGCACATCGGAATCTGGGATTTTTTCTTGCTCATTAAAACTGTCGACAAGATCGCGCAAATCCGACCAGTGCAGAACCGGTATACGTTTCGTTTTTCATTTATTAAATTTTACTGACGACGAAACTAGTTGATTTTGATGCGTGCATCATGTTACCATTCAAATATTCGTTTTTACGCTGTTGTTTCTAATATGACATTGCAAGGCTTCCAGTTTTTGCTTGAAACCAAGAAATGTGCTAAGAGCTTCAAAAATTGCACAGGAAGGCCGCCAGACACGTGACCAAATTCTACCTTTTTTACATTGAGGCGGAGCTTCACTTGCACAAAAAATTTCGCAAAAGGTGTTGCTTATTGTATCGAGTAGCATGTTCCCCATCGTGTGGTATTGATTGCTCCGTCAGAGTTTGGTTTAGAGGAACCCTCCTGTCAAATTTAAGTGCACACGAGCGAAGAAAATTTATCAATAATGCATGTTAATATGATGTTTGTGTGATTATGTACAGAAAGGGAAAATTATGAATTGCAGTCCCGAGGAACAAACTGCAAAGGCCTGGCAAGGTACGCTGCTCTCCGAATGCGCTTGGAAGGTACGTGAATGAAAGACTTACGTTGCAAGAGGTCCGCTGATATATTTTTGCCTGCTTATTATTACTTGTAAACGGTCTTCGCTAATTTGACCGGCATTTAGTACTCGCTGTAAGTTCTTCTATTCATGCAATCGCACTATAGCACGACGGATGCATTGAACAAGGTAACTTTTAACTAGACAATAATTACCAGTCGCTGCCAATCACATCACACATGGCATTCCATATCCTTGCTTCGTTCAAGTACAGATTGAACCTTGTTCCTAAACCTGCTTTTTTCCTGAGAAAGTTCGGTCATTGGTCCCGTAATAGTATTAAAACTTGCCGTAACAGCATTGACTGCCCTACCTTTTCGGACATTATGACCGAATTGACTTAATTTTTTCGGTCATTAAAAAAAATCGGTCTATGACCGAAAAATAAATCCAGTCATACCCCCGAGCTGTCAGATCTTAACCGTTCCTTACAAGTTTTGACACACTCCAAGCCGTGTACGAGCCACGTTTCGTGTATGGCTATCGAACCAATGGATCTGCACTTGTGCCTCGTGGGATCCTAGCAGTGTTTGGTAATGTGAACCACTGTCACGAGCGCGTTTCGCGATAGATTACAAAAAAGCTTCTCATCGGGTGTTACCTGAATTGATCACCAAGGTCAAAGGTCGATGCACGTTCATTTTTTGCGTGGTGCTGAGCCTGCTTCATTGTCAACAAAACGCCGTTTGTAACTCCCATTATTGCGGTAACGATTTCCACGCTCCGATTTGTAGGCGCTCGCTGAATCACGTGTGTACACGCGGGACTGTCTAACCTGGATATTTTAGTCCAAGGTTTATTAGGGAAATATTTACTGATGTCTGACAGATCTCTACGACATGGACCATGGCGGTGAGAGCAAAAATTCTCAGTGAGTGGTCAGATAGCTCGCACTTTCGTAAATTCCTTGCATCCGCCCATGGCCACTTTTTTCGCTCAGGACCCTTTCGATAATGGCGAAACTAAAGCACGACCAACTTAAGTTTGTTCAATTCAGAGGAAAAATATATCGAAACGCGTTTTGAATAACAACTTTTGTCACGTAGTCGGCGTTGTTCTGGTAACTTTTGAAAATAGTGTTGCTCATTAAAATATAAACCCTCTTCATTTTGCAATACTTTCAGCACGCTCTGACGTGCTGGTGTGCCACCGACTCTGAAGTACACCTCTCAAAACACACACCCTTCCAGATAGTTGTATGTTTAAATGCATGTTGCGAATATGAAAAAAAACAGCAGGTGGCCTGAGTGCACTCGACTTTCACTTGAAAGTGATTGTCCTTCTTCATAGTGCCCTCTTCTTTTCCAAAATACGATTGTCCAATTTGATCATTCAACAAAGAAGGGTTTGTGCGACGCTACAGCTGCATGTTATTTGCGGCCATCACCAGTCAACGTCAGAGTTGCAGAGTTTTTCAATTTTCTCCCCTCTGCATTGAGCGGGATACCTGTTTGACAAATCAGTGTTGCATGCATTGTTATCAGTTGAACAATTATGTGTTTTTTTGAGACTACACTTTTAGATGACCCTAAGCGCGAGAAAAATACCATCAATTCAAATGTAAAAAATATTCCGTCCCCGATACTCCGGCCTTTGCTGGATGGGGCATTCGTTGCGGAGTCTGTGTGAAACGTGGTCAAGCTTCTTCGTATGCGTTCCTGAGGGTGAAGGCAGCTTCATTGCATTTCCGCGCGCCATTGGCCTAAAGTGCTTTAAGTTGTCGACTCTTTCCTCACTGCCTCAATCAGGGTGAGGACGAAACGGCAGCTTAAGTGCAGTTGCTTATGTTTTTGCTGGAATATACTGTCAAGTCCGTAAAAGGACGGGGATCCCGAACCGTTGTGACGCGCCGTCTGTACAAGTGCTACGACGATCCAAAACAATTTCATACATCGGCTGGACCAGAACCTTCCGATAAATTTTTCATGCGCAATCCTCCGATCCGCGCGGGTATAGCCGACTGCCAGTGCACGCTTTTGCACTGCATGTTAACGGTGCCGCCAATCACTCTAGCCGTTCGAGCAAGGCAATTTATTCTGTGCCGACTACAAACGCTCAGGAATAATATTCCGAGCAGCAGCTGCGCTTCATCGAGCATGTTCATCATTAATCAGCTGGTTGATCGACGTTCGCGAGCCTTGCGCAATCGTGTACTTTCGAAGTACAGTACTTGTTGCTCTCGACGAACTAATCCTTGCCAGCGTCTTTCTGCAAAAAAAGCATTTTTCAACCGGCACGTTGAAGCAAATGGGGGAATTAAAGTAAATGTACCAAACTAAAGAGAAAAATATACAAAACCTGCTCAAGCAACAAGGTCAAGTCATTGAAGTCATTTCACCAAACCTGATTGCTCTGATGCGTTTGCATGCTGCCTGTGGTTTCCTCAGTAACCCAAGAAGCTTGCAACGACCAGTTTATTTGATGCATGGGATGTGCTATCACAGTCGCGCGACAAAGCGTTTCTCGGTGCAAGCACTAAAAATGCATATAGCGATTTTTCGATTGCACAACAAATGAGAGTAACAAGCATGCTGACAAATGTAGGAAGAAACATGTGTTTGCATGGACCTGTGAAAACGCGCTTCCTACAGTCACAACATTGACTTGGTTGAGAATCTAATTTTCTCGCTGTCTTCACTTCAGTGAATTTTGGAAGTAAGAGTTACTTCGAATTTACTTCGAATTTGAAGAATTTGATTTTATTACATGCACAAGTTTTGCTATAATTGCACGATTTTTGCAGGTCATTCAGTTGTTGCGTGGCGCAGTAAAAGCAAGGTATCATCCATTTTCACGAGAAAACCAAAGTAATGGCGTTCTTACACCTATTCACAGGTCTGCGCTGACGCAAGGTGTATATATTCTTGCCGTTGGCCATGATTTTTCCTCGTGGTCAAGTCAGCACAATGTTAGCTCGGCGCATCGGATTGTGCGACTGCTTTGCAATAGGGCAGATTAGCTCTAGTCTAAAACGTTTCATTGCTTTTTTCAGGCAACATATTTTTCACTTGCCTTGAAGTGCCTCATAACCTGTTCGACAGTTGCTTTGTTAGTTTTGATCGTCGCTTATCATGCACGGGAAGTACAGGTGGGTGATTTTGAACGATCTATTAAAAATGTAGTCCATGCTTGTAAATCGGTTTTACCTGAGGCTTTTTTCCGTGACGGTTCAAAAGCTGTCCTGTTATAAATATCCTTTCGGAGAGAAATATATGAAAAGTAACTGAGGTAAATTTCCAAGTTTGGATGAAAGAAAAAGATACGCATAAGTACAAAAATGATTGGGAAAGCGAATGTGTATTACATAAAAAATGTACAGGCAAAAGGACCAGATTTAGTATCAGTCTGGGTATGCGCACATTTACTCTCATTTCCCTAATGTTGTTTGCGAAACGAAACGTGAAGCAATCGCGCAAATTTGCTGAAAAGGCCTCACTGAACATATCTCTTTTCATGTCATTTGCCGCTACATCCTGCCCGTCACTGACATTTGTTTAAACGGATCATACAATGATTTTGCTGAAGAAGGTGATAAAGTTTTGCTTATTGCACTTCTTCGAAAGTCATCGCGGAAAAAAGCTTGCTTAACATCGCGATTTTCAATCGTCAGATGCTGGAAGCCACCAAGAAAATAACTTTTGTTGTGAAACATTGAGTGTTGTTCCTCCACATTGCAGCAAATAATTCACGTTAACTTGCTGTCATTTTTTACGACCCATTAAAGTTTTCCTTTTGCTCTTTCCAACCTCCAAAAAAAAAACAGAATGTCATTCAAGTCACGTTCTAAAGCAGTGTAACTAACGAGGTTACTGCATATAGAAGTTTATGAAGATTGACAGACTTCCAGGTTTCTGTGTGAGATGCATTTTGCGCATTCGGTGAAACTTTGAAACACTCAAGATGTTACTTTTTGGTATGATGCGTTGTTTTCTGTGTTTCGAATGACGCTGTGATCAACTCCATTTGTTTATTTATCTATCACCTTATCTGGAAATACTTCGAGTGTTGTTAGGAAATACAGTAGTAATTTTTCTCCAGTTCCGGCATTTTTAGCACTGCGTTTTTTTATTGCTTGCCTTTGCTTCTGCTCACTTCATGTCGCAGTTTGCAATTTGTCTTCGTACATTCCTTATCTTTACAAAATTGCTACCCTAAATCTCTAAACATATCATCAAAAAATCGTTTCATTTCCTAAATTGGATTTTCACCGAGTTGCCAATACCAAAGTTTTCAAAGAAAAGTACAGTTCCGGCTGTTGACCTTCCATTTTGTGGTGTATTTGTACAAAGAACCCATCTCAAAATTTCTGTCATCCAGTTCGTCTGGTCATAGTGGACAAATTGACTTCCCTTTACTTGCAGGACTTACTTCCGATCTCCTGCTCTCTGGTACAGGCCTATGAGAGTGTTTGAGTTGGACATCTTTCCACAAATTGCAAAAATAGGCCTCGTTTTTGAACACTTGTTTCTTCGCTCGACGTTTTTTGACCGTTCCGTTGTTACATTCGCTAACAAACAAACACGCAGATGACACGCCTGTGCGAGCTTTGCAGATTGGTTGATACATTTTAAACATGAACGAGGATGCTTCCCGTCTTTCAACACGTCCGGAGCTATTGATTTGTGTCTGCTTAGATTAAAAGGTGTCTCACAGGCTTGCTGCACTCGCACGCATCGACACCTTTCAGTCACAATCCACTTGCGCCACCTTGTCAACTGACGTACGTTTAAAGTCATTGGTTATTGTCAATTGAGAGACGATTGCCCTGTCTGGCTCTCTAGGGTTGGCGGAACGATTTTGTTTCGTAGGAAGATCCGGGACCGACCTACGCGTGTGCAAATACATCGTGGTTGGTTGATTGCGTGACGTCATCAGTGATCATTCGACCTTGGAAAAACCTCTTTTTGTGTAATTTCTAATAAGATGACAACGCAAAACGCACCAACACTCGCTGTGATTTGATACATGATTCTTTATGAAGCAAGCCCGCAGTAAATTTAGAAACCAAAAAACATTCCAAATACGTTCTTGTCATGCCCATTCCTAAGACAGTGTATGCTTAGACTCTGGGCGCCAAACCTTTGTGCAAGTAATATGTATTCGGAACCGGAACTACGCAGCATTTTAAAGTTTTACTGTGCACCAGGGGCGGATCCAGAGGAGGGCGATTGGGGCGATCGCCCCCCAAAAGCCTAAGAAAGTAACTTTTTTCACCACAATTTTGTACAATTCGGAAAACAATACTCGCGATATAAGGTCATTTTGTCGTCCATTGTTTTGTAGCAGCAGTGTTGTAAAGTAACTTCATCTCTTTTACAATAGCGAAGCCGTTACGATACTTGACTACCAAATATTATTGAAATCGCCTCCCTTAACCTTACTGGCTGGATCTGCCCCTGCTGTGCACACGACCATTGGCATAACTAGAGGTTTGAATCAAGGGGGAAACTTAGCTGAAAGGGGCCTAATGGCCACTGTAGAGGGCCCACTAGCCAACACTCAGAAAAAAACTTGAGAAATGATGGTGAATCTGAATGTAGATGGCTATACTAAAGCCCTAAATCACCGGAAAATACTCTGAAAAACGGCAAAAAAGCAAAACCTACTTAAAACCAAAAAATACTAAAACCGAAATATAAGCTACGTGGGGGCCCGAGTTTACATTTAACTTGCCAGGCAAGGCGATTCGCCCCTCTTCCTTCTGTCAGTTACGCCACTACACATGACCATCCAGAGTTTCCTGACTGCATATTGACGGTTCCTATTTATAAATTTGTCACAGAGATGTTTATATCAGGATGAGCTTAACCAAGGGCGTACGCAAGGGGAGGGTTTGGGGTAACCCCTTGAGCTTGATATTTTACAAAAACGTTATTACCTGCGCAAAGGAGATTAATTGTTTTCGCATACATTTGTTTGTTAATTTGTCGCTTTAATGCAAATACCACGGAATGAATTTGCATGCAAATTTCAAGGAACATGGTAAATGGGCCAAAAAGTAACAAATCGGTTTTGGTGGGAATCTGGGTTATTGTCTGCATCCAGAAACCATCTCACCACTTTTTGCAGACCTTTCCTGCAATACGCATGTTTAATCCGGCGCTGGATCTTGCAAACCGTGATGTGCGTCAGGCAGACCAGCCACACACTTTTTATCCTCCATTATTCGTATTCGACAAGACATTATAGCGCAGCCTGATTTTGCAGTTGTAAATGGCTCTGACGTAGTGATGAGTGTGTTTTACTCCCCTGTTTTAATGCGCAGCCTGATATTTTTGCTGTTATGAACTGCTGTGTCGTAGCGTTGAGTTTATTTTCCTCCGATATCCTAACCTGGAGCGCTGATAGTTTATATTTAGTGCAATGACACAGAAAACAAGGAGAGTGCGTGTAAAAGAATATGCATATTATGCTAAACGTTGGTTTGGAAACATGAATATGACTTCAAATTGTGACGTCACAAACAGCGCACACCAAATACAAATGACCACCATATGCCACTGAATGAAACCCCCCATGAAAATTTTCTGCGTACGC
>JGI24021J15306_10008710_pt1 | contig 12496 bp, 10 predicted proteins | sample Ectturendosymbi1_FD_15306 | JGI IMG/M metagenome (IMG submission 15306) | reverse complement strand
CCATCAACTTTAAACCACGATAGAAATTTATGAAACTTTCGAGGGGCGCCCGACGAGACAACCTGTTTTGCAGGTTTTTTCGGTGTNCCAGCACCTTAATTTTATTTTTGCATGAAATTGTTTAATGTTTGTGCCAATAAACTCTCTCTCTCTATATATATATATATAAAGCGTTTTGAATGCCACCACCGCATATACTGTACTGTAACTAACTCTAACTTATGACAATATGCAGAACTGGCCTGCTGCACAGTACGTGCGCACTGCGCAGGCCTTCACAAAGTCCCCATCTCATCTGCCGCTTTACTGACCTGTGACCGAGCAGTGGTTGTGGACTACTCGTCACGGTTGGTGAACGTGGTACGAACAATGAAAAGCCGTAGTTGCCAGAGATGAGCACGGATCAGGACTGGATCGGATTGGATCAGGACTGAAGCCAATTTTGGCCGGATCAGGACTGGATCAGGACTGAAGCCAATTTTGGCCGGATCAGGACTGGATCGTGTTGCAGTTGACTGCATCGCCTTGAACTACTGAGGCAAGCACAAGAGAAAGATGGCAATTCGGGGCAACTGACAGGAAAGCAACCAGCAGCAATAGAGTTCGACGAGTTCACTCTACTGCTATTAGGTTGCACTGTGATAATATAGAGATAAGTGAACTACGATAATTCGCTTGTGGTGACTATCACAATGACTTGTAACTTAGGTGCACCATCTAACGGTGACCATTTATTCACATGTGGCGCCATCTATCTGCCACCACATCACTTCTCTCTCCATTAGCTTGAAGTTCTATCACCTATCATCCTAACTCTCAATTCACAAATTCGACCCTTAGCCTTTGGTTCAAGATGATCTTCAACGAAGGGTGTTACTCATAAGGGCTTATGGCCTTTCTCCCAGGTCGATAATTCGCTTGTGGTGACTATTACAGTGACTTGTAACTTAGGGGCACCATCTAGCGGTGACCATTTATTTACATGTGGCGCCATCTACCTGCCGCCACATTGTGTGATCCAGCTTTGATGAGAATTGGAAAGGAACGACAGAGCAAAAGGTAAGATCATAGACGATTTTGCTTCCATGAAAACACGCAAAGTGTTGCTTTACTTTACTGTAAACTACGATTTTTGTGTAATTTAACAAAAAAAGTCTGGTTATAGTTATGTTTCGATGGAGTTGTGTGTTTTCAAACACAAATGATGCATGGCTTGCGTTAATGTTCAATTCAAAGTTAATGTGCTCCATTTTAAAAGAAATTGTCGTTTGCAGTTGCAATATGTTGTTTGATTTTTTTGTGAGATATACAATTTTGGGATGCAGCACTACGTAGACCTATAAACTAGGGGTAAGGTCATTGTTTGAATGTTTTGATATTCTTCGTAATAAAAATAATTGAGTACAGAAGTATGCTGTGGTCCTTACGGATAATTTTTATTTTGGTCCTTAAATTGTTTGCTGGAAAGTTTAAATCAAAAATAGACACATATATTTTCCGCTTTAAAACATTCGTCTTCTTCACGGTTTAAATGTCGTAAAAATGGTACTTATATCTAATACAGTAGAACTCGTCTAATTCGTCATCGTTTTGATTCATCACTTTTTCGTCGGTCCCGGCAGAATTCCTCTCTTTTGTGTACATTTCTGTTCGCCTAATTCGCCATTGTCGAATTCGTCACCTCTTTCTATCTCTGAAAAACGTTTTGTTCGTCTAATTCAGGGGTTCCCAACGTTTCTCTTGCCATGTAGCCTACCCCTTCAGCATTTCAACAGATCAGCATGTACCCTAAGATTTCCTATGACAATATATTTTATCATGATTATTCATTGATATATTCAACAATAAGCGTATAATCATTTTTGAAAATAATAGTAACTGATATATGTGCAAATATTTGGAAAAAAAATTATATGCAAATATATTTTGCTCTTCTGTTGATAACCTTAAATGTACCCCTTCAGATAGGCAAATGTACCCCGGGTTGGGAACCCCTGGTCTAAGTCGTCATTTGCATTAGATGTCTAAGCAGCTAGTACGTGTGGGAATTCAAACAAATTAAGGATCTCTTTCTGAGAATTGCTGCGACTCGAAATTTGTTTATCGAATCTATACACGAAGTGCGAAGCGTGACCCGACCCACTATTGAGAGAACACGCGGAAAAGTTTATCAAAGATTTGAAAGGTGCTTGGTTAAATGGAGGAGTCCAGATAGAGCAGAAGAATCAATTGTTGTATTCAACCATAACGTCATAAACTTGTATTTTACTGCAGATAAGAGCACCTTGTATGTATACGTGTAACTATGATAAAATGTACGAGATTCTGTGACAGAGTTTTCACCTGTTTGCATAATTTGTCACTTTGACTAATTCGTCACTTTTTTCTAATCCCTTTGAGGTGACGAATTAGGCAAATTCTACAGTATTAAAATTATTATGAAGGGGCGTACATTTCAACTTTGCCACAGGCGCCACTGCCTACTGAGGCCGATACCGATATATCGGTAAAACCCAAATATCGGCCAATCTCTATTAGACATGCAACCAGGCGGAAAAACGGATTATCACACTACATTCTACTACAGTGGTCAATATCGACCCCCAGGGGTCAGTTGGACTATCCAAGGGGTCGATAAATAGCCACGAGGTCGAATGGGAGTCACTGAATGGCCCTCAAGTTCTCAGCACATTTTCGGATTGTGCATTATTTTATTGTGCGTTACAAGTAAAAATTACTCAAATTTATTTTGACACATACTTTCCTTGCATCAGTAACAGTTGGGCCAGGCCAGGAGGTCTACAGAAAATTGTATACTTTAATTGCGGGTCAACGTGGAGAAATTTTTGAGAACCACTGTTCTAGTAGCTAGTGCGCAACTAGAAATAAAAAAGCATTCGATTACCGAGAATATCAAACCTTACGGAAGCGGAAAATATTTTAAATCTAAAAAGGGTTAAGAAATTTTTAAATCATAAATAAAACTTAAAACTCTTGTTTTCCTCTCTTGGGCAAATTTCCTTCCTTTAACAAGCGTGGCTCCCGGCCCGGTTGAAACCTGGTCCAAACTTAATCATTCGCGTAAGTTAGGCCTGCACAACTAAGAAAGCTTAAAATGCCAAATTATCAACATAAATTTCCCGCGGGCCGCAAGTCTACTTCATTTCGATGTAGAGACTTCGTTGTAGTATGGAAGAAATTCTGGAATGACAATTACTTATCCGAGGTCGAGCTTTCACAACATTTTGTACAAGTGAGAAAGCTCTCGCGGGCCGAATGAGACCCGCATGTTGTGCAACACTGTCGCTAAAAATTGTACAAATCACTGCCTTTTTAGCGCTAAATAAAGTCTTGGTGTCCTCGCGCCAACAGCTCCATCTGAAGCAGGGGGCGGATCCCGAGGAGGGGGGAATACGAAAGTAACTTTATTCGCCATGACTTTCTACAATTGGGAAAACAGCATTCGCCATCAAGGTCATTCTGTCGTCCATTCTTTTGGCACAGCAGTGCTGTGAAGTATACTTCATCCAACTTACTGTACCGAAGCCGTTATGAAACTTGTCTACCAAATACTGTATTACTGAAATCGCCCCACCCTAACCTTTCTGGCTGGATCCGCCCCTGATCTGAAGCCGGCACGGTCTGAGCCTTACCTGGCAATGTTGCTCACACTGAACAGCAAAACGCTCCGTCGAACTCCGTAATTCGGATTAACACAAGTGTTGTTTTGACAACACCAGTTGAAAAATTAAATAAATTCAAAGAAATGAAAGTTAACACTTGTTTATATTATGCTGTCGAATAACAATGCATTTAAATATACGTTGCTCAGCTTTTAACATCTGTGCTTTTTGGAGACACAAAAAGTCAACTAGCGTCGTGTCATTGATTCGCAAACGTCGTATTATGTTTTTCTCATCCCACAATCATCCGCCCATTTCGTCATTTTCAAAACGTCCTTGTTGCTCCGTTTGCTATCGCGGTTCACCAGGGAGCTTGCCACCAGCAGCATTATAATTCCGACGAAGTTTTTGTAGCTTCGTCCAAAAGAAGACAGCAGGTGCTTCTTTCCAATCCATTCAATGAAAGGGGCGCTCTCATTTACTGCTGGGCTTAATCATAAACGCAACTTTTCTCAACTTTAAGTGCTGCATGAGGTCATTAAAATAAGTATTGACATAGGCGTCCTTTTCACTCTTCAAGCAGTTGAAGGCCACGCACAAGTATATCCTGCAAATCAAAGAAAGTCACAACCTTCATTTTCAGCTGCGGCAACAGTTCACACAAGGTTTTTGCGAGTCTGAGTTTAAAGCTTTCCATGACTCCGAATGAAGTAAATGACTGGGCAACGACAACGATACGTCGAGTCACAAGTTTTTCGTAGTTCGCAGATTTTTGCAAACAAATGTAAATGCAGTTCGAGGCAGTCCCATCGCCACGGGGGGCTGTGGTGGGCTTATCCCCCCCAAACAAAGCTCCAAGCCCCACCAAACTGAAATATGAAACACTGTAAATGAATGGAATTTTGATCAAATTTTAGAATGTCAAACCCCCTGCACAAACATAAAGCCCCTCTATTAAAGACTTTGTGGCGACGGTTCTGGTTCGAGGTATTTTGATTTGCATTCAAGTACACATAGGCCGACTACTACTAGCCGTTGCGAAATAAATTATATCCCTGGTTTCACGTTTATTACAGAAAATTATTCAGGCGGACCAGGCAGCAGTAATTTTGCAATCATTCTACAGAATGCCATTTCTAGTGTACATGCTGCAACGGAAAATATATCAGAGGTGGATGTCTTGGATATGAAAGGAAGACAAGAAGAATTTGATTGCTAATGGCCAATTAATGAAATGTTGCAAGTGACAGATCAGTGGTTCTCAAAGTGGGCAGCATCGCCCCTTTGGAGAGATTTTGAAGGGTAAGGGGCGAACAAAACAACGAGGGCGAAAGGGGTAAAACAACACAAAGGAGGCGAAAACGAACGGGGTAAAACAACACAAAGGAGGCGAAAACGAACGGGGTAAAACAACACAAAGGAGGCGAAAACGAACGGGGTAAAACAACACAAAGGAGGCGAAAACAAAAAAACGTTTGCTTTTACCACAGGAAACAAAACGATGAACGAGGAAACAACGCAAAGCTTTTTTTCGAACAAATAAAACTTCAACGCCAACACAAGATTAGAAAATCGCGACAGGGCAACACCCAGCCACAAATCGAGGGAAAACCATAAGAATCAAGGGAAAGGCTTTTACAAACTTCTGGTCATTGTGTATATAAGACAACTTAGATATGGTACTGGGTACAAAAAAAACATGAACCACAAATTACATGTAAGTTTTGGTATGAGCAACTTTCCTATGCAACGAAACGTGTTTATTTAAAAAAGTGAAGCAAACGTTAAAATTCGATTTATTTCAGAGGACTGAAACTCGTGGGGTGGTCACTAATTACCTCACGCTGTTCGGAATATGAAGATGTGCAGTATTTTTTAATTGCGACATACTTTATCCCAAACATTGAAATATTTTGAAGCTGAAAAATGCTGCGCTTCTTGGACATGGTTAATATAGGTCCGTGTTTCTCAAACTGCGTCGCGACGCCCTGGTGCGTCGTTTTAATTTTCCGTGGGCATCGCACAAAAGAAAATTCGGTGCAGTTTTATTCATTGAGCAAATACCAATAAAATACAGCGTAGTTTTATAATTTTATGAAAGAACATTGTTCAAGTGCGATCACGCTAACTGTAGATGACTACGTAACTGCAGTTATTGATAAGTACAAAATTGTTCACTAATAAGCGCATTGCACAATTTTAGTTTGGTTTGCGTCAGACGATAAAGGCTATAAAACAGCAGTCAGTTAGCTGATTGCTTGCCTTGGAAAGAATTTTTATTTAAATTGGCTTACTTGTGTGAAATCTTTGCTAAATTGAATAAAATCATTATTTCTATGCAAGGACCGGATAAAAATATGCTTGACGTATCAGATAAAATTGCGGTGTTCATTAAAAAACTATTGTTGTGGAAGGAAGATATAACAAGCGTATCTATAAGTTCTCAGTGCTTTACTTTTATTTGAACAAAAGTACAAATNAAACAAAATACCAAGGTCGTGTTTTCATCAATCACATCAGGTTTTTTTTTAAGNAAAATGTTAGGTACCCGGTATGGATCTGTAGGGACCCGATTTTCTCTTATTTTAGGGACCCGATGATAATTTTCTCTGATTGTAGGGACCCGATTTGAAATTCCAGGGACCCGAATCGGGTCGTAAGTCCAGCAAACTTTTCCAAACGCGTCGCAACGAAAAAAACTTTGAGAACCACTGACATAGGTTGATAAGAAAGCTAGCCCATAATTTGTAAACATTCACAATTCTGGAGTGAATAGACACCCTCTTCCTACAGCTACAAAACTACGATGTAGTGGCTTTGGGTATATTTAGAAACCCGTTTCTATCGCTTTGGTGGGTTCGCGCCGTATTGAAGCAGAACGTGTAGGTCTTTGTTGAAGGGTAAAAATCAGACCCGAAATCTTGTACATTTGTTACCAAAATCGATCGAGCTTCACCGCATTTCGACAAATATTCTCAGACATCACAAACTCTATAACAGCACTTCATAACCAGTGGATAGCAAAGCTGTTTCAGGAATGCCGTAAACGATTTCAAAATCTTAAATTTTCCGGTAGGTGAAAAACACGCTTCTTGAAATTTATCCACTTTTTTATGGACCAGATCGGGAACTCGGAAATAGAAATCCACCCATTGTTAATACTTCGTTTCTTAATAATACCTCAATTTTCCTCGTTATTTCAAGGCAATATCTCATAGTGGGACCAAAACAAATTGTCAGTAAAAGTAAGTCGCAAGCGGGAAAAGGTTGGAAAGCCCTCGAAGTTTGGCGACCTTTAATCTCTGGGGCGAAAGTACACCAACGACCTTGCGTCGAAAACTTGTGTAGACCAACTTACTTACTTCGAAATGGGACCCACAAAAAATCAGCAGTTGTTAGATGCTGTTTTCACTAGTCTAAGTTTGATTTGCACCGGTTCAGATCTGACATATATTCAATGTGAAGCTTCGTCTGTTCTTTCCTTTTCTTTGCTGCTTTTGAGCTGACATTTTTCTGCGCAAATTTCGATAAAACGACCACAAATTCTTGAACACCAGTAGTTGGGACCTTTTCCGACAGATTATTACGAACAAAATGTAATGGGTATATCAGGTGGACTAGTTGCACCAGCACTAGTGCTGTGGATAATTACTTCGTTTGAAAAGCTAAACTCACACCAAACGTAAAAAATAAGCGTATTTTGAGAAGTGCTTGATACTGGAAATCATTGATGCTGCTCTTCACACATCTACAGTACCTAACGCGGTATTTCAAACGAAAAACAGGAGAGCTTAACTGCAAAATAAACACGAATTTCTACAATCAAACAAATTGATTGATTATTGCAAAGTGTTTGATAAAATCATGTGTTTTCTTACAAACCGAAGTGTACCAACTTTGCGCAGTATGCAAACAGTATACACTCATAAAAGACCACAGTATAAATTTGAGAGATCCTGCAACGGAGAACTTAAGAAACACTGCAATCCTTTCAAAGGGTTTCCACGCAGTATTGCAAGTATGCCTCCGGCTATGACTGCAATGTAGTAATTTGTTTTAGAGTTACCATATCTTTCACACGACAAGTCCCTTGCCTTACAGGAATACAATTTTGCGGGAAAAATTCCTGGTAGCATTTGGCTGATTGCAGTTTTGTGTAGACTACATGTCCACTCGACGACCAGAACTTGAACTGCTATTCCGCGAATATGGTTTAATTGAAGGAGATACAACTCGTCCAGTGGCGTAACTCGAGGTTTGAGCCAGGGTGGGAAAATTTTGCTGAAGGGGCCCACTAGCCAACACTCAGAAAAATAGTTGAGAAATTATAGCAAATTCGGACGTGGATGTCCATACTAAAACCCAAAATCACTGGTAAACACTCCGAAAAACGCAAAAAAACAACAACCTACTGAAAACCAAAATCATACTAAACACCGAAATAAGCTGTGTGGGGTGGGGGGATTTACAGCACCCTGCTCCCGTCACTTACGCCACTGAACTCGACCACTTGACGTTTGTAGAATCATCACAATCGGTACGAACATTACCGCTTTCTTCCAAAAGATTTATAAGGAACTTCTTTACAAACTGATTTCAGAATTGTACTGTGCTGTTCATAATCTTTCTCTGTTTACAAATGGCAGCCACTGCAAACGGGTTTAGAAAATTCGGACAAACAAACCTTTTTTCCAGTTGCGCACAAAAGCATGTTCTCTTTTTTTCGACATTTTGAACAGCAACCACTTTATCTTGTTTAAGGTCATCTGCTTTACTCGCAATCAAAGATTTTGCAATATCCAGATCCAAGCTTGATGACTCGGGGAAGTTAGCGATGGAAAAAAAGCTCTGAAATAATTACCAAATACAAAAAGCTGATTATAGACACAGAAGAGTAAGCCTAACATAAAGCAACTGCCAAAATATCTTGCACAAATTAGATTCACTGCAATTCAATCGATAGACGCCAACAGAATGATCATAATGCTGCTGTACATGTGACAGTAGTACATGCAGAACACTCTCGCACACCTTTGATTGCCAGAGGACAGAGTAACAATTGAAGTCTTTAACTGGCTCTTTCTGTATTGTGGCTGAGGTTAGCTCAGAGATGGGAAACCTATTTACTATCACAAATTAAATTTTTTATACAATTCTACCTTTATCTTCCAAAGTAAATTAAGGAGAGAAAACTCTGTACAGTAAGTGAGTAGAGAGACTTTTCTTGACTTACTGTCTGGTTGTCATGGAGTTCCTTTTGACGCGGTGTTGTGTTCTAACTTGGGTAACAAAAATTCTGATGCGAGCCATATTTAATGTTCAAGCGGGCCGCAGGTTCACCACCCTGGGTTAGCTTAAGGTTGTTTATGAAAACAAAACGTTAATAACAATGCAGTGCAATGTGATATCTTTTCAAAACTTGCCATTTAATTTGTAACAGTGGCGCAGAAACACGTAGAAAAAATGGCTGCCCTCAACCGTATCTAGAACTGCTATCTTTGATTTTTCACTATTGAATGCTCGTGTCTAAACATTTATTGGTGGGGTTTTCTCGTTCGCTTCTGTTACTTTATTGGTTGTTTCAGTCCATTAACATGCTAGTGCTGCAGACTGTGCTTGTCTGAACAACCGAAGACTGCTTATTTTTAAGCGTAAATGTTTGTGTGGTAAGTTGAGCACGTCTGGAAGCTTAATGTTTGTGCTGTGGGTTAACATACTGTGTATTTCTGGATGCTTGAAGGTTATGCTATAGGCTGGCGCGCTTATGCTGCAGAATATACGTGTTGTGGGCTTTTTTCCTTCATAATTGTTCGCCAGTTTGCACTGTTGTGGGGTTGATTTGTTGAATTACTTTATATGACGTTTGTTGTGCCCGTTGTCAAATTTAATCCAAGTATTTCTTCCTGCGTGGAACGTTTAGGGTTGGCTGACCTGTCGACCATTTCTTCTTTGGCCAGACGACGGACTAAGATCGAGAATAAATGCTTCGCTCTCGTTGCAAAGACTATTTGTTTCTCAGAAAAACAACCATTTGGGACAGTTACTTTTGAGCTTAATACATTTATTATTCTGGAAAAAAAGCGCCTAGTACATGACCGCGTTTAATAGCCATTCCCCCTATGAAAAGTTAATTTTTCTCACTTACAAAGCTACTGTGTCCGTGTATGTTTTTCGCGCGTCTTCCTCAGGGTTCCCACGCAATTTTTAATATAATTTCAAACTTTTGTAAGACCTTTCTCAGACTATTTCAAGGCTTAGCTTTCCTGAATGATATACCCAGGTCAAATAGCAGTAGTAGTTCACGTTTTAAATCCGGTGTTATCCCTGATGTGGAGGTGGTCGGATTAACCTAATGACTTACAAATAATTTCAGTCCTCTCCATTTTAATCGATTTGAAGCGTCCTCTTGACTCATACCAATTTTCTTATTTTCTTCTTCAACCTGCTTTCTTCATTGTTTCGTGGCCTTCCTCTTCCTCGTCGTCCATTTATTTTGAACAGCAAAGCCATTCTCAGCACACCATCCTCATCGTTTCTCAAAAGATGCCCATACCACCGTACCCCATTTGCTGTTGCTAACTTATCCACCGTATCTTGTAAACCCAACACACTCATCAGTTCCTTCGTATTCTTCCTGTCCATCAGCTCATCAGTTCCTTCGTATTCTTCCTGTCCATCAGCTCAACTCCACACATCGCTCTTACCATACCTGTCTCGGTTCGTCTCACAATCGTCATTTAATTTTCTCTCAAGCACCACATTTTGGTCAAAATCTGGTCAAACTCGTCTCTCATGGCTCTTGCTATCAAGGATGCGGAAGCGGCTATTACGTCAACCGCTTCCGCACTTATCGCTTCCGCTTCCACTAGCAAAAAAACGAGAAAANGACCGTTGACCGATAAAATCGGCAAGCTGCACGATGACTTGGCCTTCCATGAAGAACGCCATGGATATTAGTTATGCTTTTTCTCGTTCTCTCGTGCTACTGACATCGCACGTTCATTCAGGCTTACAGTATAGTCAGGGCCAGATTTACCTATAGGCTATATAGGCTTAAGCCTAGGGCCTCAAGACCCAAGGGGGCCTCCAACAAACTGTGGTACGCATAGAGTCAATGGCCGGTATATGATCATTTAGATTAAACTTCGTCAAAAATTTATGTCTTAATTATTATTCACGAAATTTAGTTTTATTCGACTTTCGTGGTGGTAACGCCAGAGTCTTCCAACTAGTTTCCATGTATCTCAATACGACTGGTGGTCAAGCCGCATACCAACTATTGTGTCGATATATTCAAAGCACGCTGGTTGCGTCCTGCGTTTGCTGAATCGTACCGATTGTTACATGAGACTCTATCAAAAGAACTTATGGCTGTTCATGTTTGAAATGCACCCGATCAATGGTATATCTGAGGGGTGGGAGGGGTGCGAACCGCCCCCCTGGCAAGCTAAATGTAAAAACCGGGCCCCTACCTAGCTTGTATTTTGGTATTTACTATTCTTTTGTTTCAGTAGATATTGTTTTTTGCGTTTTTCGGAGTGTTTTCCGGTGATTTCGGGTTTTTGTATAGCCGTTCAATACCGGATTTGCTATTGTTTTTCAATTGTTGTTAGCCAGTGGGCTCCCTTCAGCTAAGTTTCCCCCTGGCCCAAACCTCTAGTTACGTCACTGCACCTGATCAAAGCAAGGCTGTACTACAGATCAGGCTCGTAGCCAGGTTTCAAGATTTGGTGGGGCACAATATATTTTAGGGGGCAAGATTTTTGCTTTTACTATATGTTTGAAACAAATTTTTCTGGGCCCAACAAAATTTGGGGGGCACAAAAGAAATTTGGGGGGCCCCTGGCCCCGAATGCCCTCCGTGGCTACGGGCCTGTTACAGATGAGAGCTATGTGTAGCGCTAGCAGCTGTATCCTACAATAAACGCATAGTTGTTTCGTAAGTGACTGAGCAATACAGCAGTTTTGTCAGCGTTTGTATCGCGTAAAGCTCGATTGATATTTTTAGATGTGATTTTTTACATTTGAATTTTCTTCAGTAAAGTCATTCAGAAATCAGATTGCTATTGAGTACAAGTAAACTTCACTCCACAAGTGAAAGAAGCAAGGAATCAATCACAAATTTTTCATAGGAAATCGATTTCACGTAACACTACGCATCGTCAGTCCTATCATCTGTAAGCAATGCTAACAGGTGTGAAACGTAGAAAGGTCAACACAAGGTCAGAGAAACTAAACAACCTCAAGATTGCAATGAAAAAAACGCGCATACCCAACCGCGACAAAAAATACCAAAACGTCTTGCTGAACTACATGCAAAGGCTGGAGCCTCAAAACTTACTGCATAAATGACAAAAACTTACTAAAACAACGCCAGCTAACGATTAACACCAAAGAAAAAGTCGCTTTCTGATAAGAGTAACTATTCGCATAGCGAGACTTCCGAAGTGCCTTGAAACAACAAGCGTTATTATGAATCAGTCAACGTGCTTTTTGGTCGCTGTAGCAACCAAGTCTCTGCGGGCACGATGGAAAAGCTCCGACTGACACGAAACAAAAACACCTGCACACTGGCCGCGAAAAGTGAAACACAAAACGGTCTGTAGAATTGAAGTACATCAGCGTTCAGCGGCAGAGAAACAAAATGACTATCTTACGCGTGGGAGGATCATGCTTTGAATATTAATTTGTGCATTAAGTTTGTGATACCATTTATCTTCACAGAAATCTAAGGGAATTAGGTTCTTCAACGAAAGTAACGGTGTAAGCATCATGCATCGACGGTCTGTTTACGTCGTCATGAGTACTTGCGCAAGTTTGTACTGCTCCCATGCTAAGCAAATCAGAGAAGATCTATGATGAGCTTGAATAGC
>JGI24021J15306_10008709_pt1 | contig 12497 bp, 8 predicted proteins | sample Ectturendosymbi1_FD_15306 | JGI IMG/M metagenome (IMG submission 15306) | reverse complement strand
AGGCCATTTAAGGACCGCAGAAGCCACTCAGGCCATTTCGTTCATACATCGCCGACAGATCGCGCTAGAGAGCCAATGAAGACGTCATAGCATGCTGAATTTTGTGTACATTCCGATTTTAAGAAAACATGTACCTTTGCATTTGAAATTATGTGACGTCACAAGCAGGTGCCAGTAACGTTATCCGGACCTGTGAAAATTTTTCAAATACTAATTTACCCGTGTGTTGTTTTGACATAAAGTACACAAAAATCCGCATCTCATATTGTCTTTATTAACTCTCTAGTGCAATCGGCCGGCGATTTATGGCCGAAACTTTTCTCAAAATCCACCACATGGTTGTCAGGGTTGTTAAAAAGTTTTAAAGGAAACTACTTTGAGATAAGCTTTATTGACGGTTATGTAATTACCGGTAAAAATGTCTACGGAAAAATTTCACAACAATATTTGTATCCCGGCGGTGAAACCACGACTTTGGATATGATTTTCTGGGCAAGGCCAAGAAAACGTTGGGAAACGCAGTTTTAGTAAAGTGGAGCGTTTCTACCCGCGCGAGACTTACGACACTGTTTCCATTGATACGTCACGTCTAATGATCTGTAAAAACTTTTTCGAACGATTTAAAGAAGTCATGATTACACCTCCTGTTCAACGTTTCAGCGATATAACCTCGAAACATTAGCGTCGAATGGGGTGAACAGTGGGGCCAAGGCCCCCCTGGAATTTGAATTTTGACATTTTCCTTTTAATTTGTAAGCAAAAATGGTTGTTTGCTTAGTTCCGAGTGAGTACTATAAAATTCCACCATTTTTTCTCCCCTGGAAAAAATACTTTCGACGCCCATGCCTCGAAAACAAGCTTTTTTCACGTCAGAATTGTAACGCTTAAAAACATTATCCGATGAATCAATGCAAGAAGAGCATGTTGTTGAGCTGAGGAGCTTGTAGTAACCACACTGCATTACATACAATGCGGTAGAGCAGAATTCTATATTGTAAATATGCTGCACTATCGTTTTCGCTGTTGCTTCATCAAACTTTCTTCTAATAGCCTGGCTCTTAGTGAGAACAAGGTATATACCAGTTAAATTTTACCGCTAATATTAATAACCAAATTAGTTGTTTTGAAGCAAGTTCGTTGATTTGAACGCTTAAAATTAGCAGCGTATGACTATAGAAGTGAATCTGGTGGAATATTTCAAGAACTTGTATGAAATTAAAACTTACTCCCGTATATTGACCTTCTTGAGTTTCATGGAGCATAAAAATTGACCCTGAGATCAGGGGATTCTATACTTGCCAGCAAACGGCTTTGACCCCCAGGTCTTTGCTCGGTTCTCCAGGTTGAAAGTCACACATGAGTCTTTGGTATTCGCTAAATTCAGACATCTCCATTGATGATGGCTGCAACGACCTCTGACCCCATTTACTCCGACAGTTTTTCTTCACCTTGATTCCAAGGGCTGTAAATGCATTCGAACAACGAAGCATAAAGCCCTTGTTTCTTACATGTCTGCGTTGCTATGAAACATACCAAGATATTGTTTTGTGCATATGTTTGATTTGCATTCAATAATAATAATTCAACACACAAATTCAAACGAGAATGATCCATGAAATGTGTTAAACATGCCCATGGAGTTCTATGATTTTTATTGCTAAGCGGTGTGTGAGCATTCTTTAAAGAACTGTAATATTTCCAAGTCCGAAATCTTAGAAAATCTTGACAGTCTGTGTAAGCGCGAACCAAAATTCGCATTTATGTCTCTCCTGCTTCAACAGGATGCAAGTATCCTGCTCTGTCCATCTGCGTCGAAAGGGGCATGGGTGGGGCCAAGGCCTTCCTCGACTTTGAAATTTCATATTTTCCTATGAAATTTTCAGCAAATAAGGCTTTCTTAGTTTTTAGTGGGTAAAATGAAACTTCGCCACTTTTGACTCCCGCCTAGAAAAATGTGTTCTGCCACCCCTGGAAAAATCCCCTATTGAATATTGCCCCCCACTGGAAAATATCCTTCTGACATCCATGACTCTGTCATATTCTCTTCTCTTACCACACTTTCCTTTGCAACGCAAAACAAAGCACTCTTGTGCCAAACCACGCTACTCCAGCTTTTGTCTGACAGAGATTCGCTCTCTGTCGAGTTTCACTTATACTTTTGCCAGAGCTTTGGCTTCTGTTGAAACTTACTGTAGTATCAGACAGAGCTTCGCTCTCTGTTTACATTCGTGGTTCAAGGTGGCAGAGCTTCGCGTCTTGTCTGATTTCACTTCAAGCTTTTGATAGAGCTACGGCCTCTATCAAAAGCCCATCGACCCCACAGCCAGTCTGCCAGGCATTTCTACCAGCAGATCTTAACTGTGAACTTCAGTGCAGGTGGTTCTGTTGGGGGCTATTGTCTACAACAGGGGTCTCAAACACGCGGCCCGCGAAGCCATTTTGGGCGGCCCGCGATGCTTTCAGGGAAAATTGAAATAATCAATACTTAAGTTATTTAGTTTATCCACCGGTGTTTAAAATTGCTCGGCCAGCGAGTGAGCAAGCTCCTTCAAACGAACGTAGAGACCGCTAGAAACGATTTGCCTGTAACTCACGATACCTTTCGCAGTAAATAAGATGTAAATATTTTTCTAGTAAGGTTCACGTATCGCCATTGTTACATCAGCGTGATAATGCAGCCCTCGTGAAATCATATTGCGGCCATCGGATTATTTCAAAAGTCCTAATTTGGCCCTCGGAGCAATAAGAGTTTTAGAGCCCCGGCCTATAAACACATCACCCACAGACACATCCTCTGGAGCTGCCGCCTTACGAACTGTTCAGGTTGCCATTCCGGAACTTTCCAAAATCCTGGTCAGTCGTGTTGTTTATCAGGCCTTACGTCTAAAAGACGCATCTTCTCCTGCCTGGTACATTTCATTGAACTCCACCACACTAAACGTTTCTGACACAGAACTAAGTGTACTAGTTTGACACACCGGTCTTCCTTGTCTATGGACGGCGTGCATGTCGCCAAATGCTTCGATGTTGTCACTCACAGATGTCGTCATGTTAATGAAAAGTAAACTTGATTGAACAACTGCGATAATGATACTTTGAGTTTGTAACCACCTTGGAGAATAATATGAAACGAATGTAAATTCACGAAGAAATGAAATATATACTTTAAACATCAATTCTCTATGCAGAGGCGTAGACCTCAACACAGAACTGTAAGCTCTTCACGTTTAGAGCGTCAGAATCACCAATACTTGATATGTCTGAAGAATGGATGATAAATTTGTTACTTATATCAGAACCAGGTCGCAGATGAACATAACATGCTTTAGTACAAGAACGCAAAAAATTAAAATATTTTATACTTTAAGCAAGGCAGAGAGTCAAGCATGACTTTTCACAAATAATTGTATAAAATTTGTCATCTTTTTTCGTTCTTCGAGTGTGCCTCTACTGCCTCCAGTGGACAATTGGATTGAAATGGTCAAATTTTTTTTAGAAGTTCCTCTTTTCTCGAGGAAGGCGTATTTTTAGTCAGGAGTTGCGTCTAAAACAAGGGTCTCCAAACTACGGCCCTCAGGCTAAATCCGGCCCGAGAAGCTGTTTCATCCGGACCGAGTAGACATTTTTTCAGAAATGAAAATACAATATATTTACGAAAAACTTGTTGATTTGGCGGAATAGCATATCCCGAAACAATCACATTGCGTAAGATGTCCGGCCCTCGAACTGTTGTGTATTAGCTTATGCGGCCCTCGGATAAAAAAGTCTGAAGAGGTCCAAAACAAAACAACTCTTCCAAATTTAGTTTATTGTTGGAGTTGCCAGCTGAAGCCGCCCACCTCGTGCTCATTTGGGGAAGTTGGGGTTCTGCAGCAGATGTTCGAAAACAAACTTGAAAGATTTTGGTACAAAAAGCGGCCAACACCCAATATGTTATTTAAGTATGCTAGCACACTGGTTTGGATACTTTTTATCAGTTGTCAGATACAAAACGTCGTAAGCGGTCCCTACAAAGCCGTTGAAACAAAATAAATTTGCGAACATTTTGATTGTTTTTAGTTAAAGCCTGATCAAACACCGGCCCAATCCAAGGTCTATATGAGTGTCATGTAGATTATATTTGAATAAGAGCTGATGATGCCTACTTTGTAGACGAAATATATACTCTGTAAGATCTTAGTGTCTGATTCTGTGCTGAGAAAGGATTTCTTTCCATAGACAGTGAGTGTCGTGTATTTCGTTCCTGATCGGGTGTTTGTTAAAACAAATGGCAACTTGAACGTAATGGCGGAAGTTGTTTTAAATTCAGAAAATATTTTTATTGACACCGTGACTAAACTTATGCTGGAACACTATAATTGTCACTAATTTTGCTTTCAGTCTTTTTCGGGCCCGACATTGACCTGACCTTGATTTTGAACTCAGCCATCGTGACCTCATTAGTCACATGCTTTTGTAATAAAACAACAGACTTGGCTCTGATGTGGAATTATGTACTTCGAACTTATAAGAGTAATATGCAAAACTAAACTGTACTTGGAAAATGGAAGACTTTCTCAACAACTGTGTGTTCTTTCCTCTGCTGTGAAGATTAAGGGCGATACAATTTGTGACGTGTGCGTACAATTTGTGACGTGTGTATGGCAGTGCAAGGTGGAATTTTTTTGCAAGCTGGAAATGTTTAAAGTTTTGGTTTCACGAAACCATCTGCTAATCAATCATCGCAAGTTCCCTCGAATGTTATTTCAGGAAGTTTCAGAAATCAATGCATTTGCACTTTTCATGAGATAAAGACCTGGAAATGTAGCTCATTTTTAAAATACATTTCAAAGACCTGTAGGACCCACCTCCTTGAAATATCCAGAAGCGATTTTCGAGCAGAGAAATGAAGTTTTGTCAGTAACGAGAAAGGTTGTTTTGGACGTTTTAAACGTTTCCGATGTTGGGAAATAGGTATCGTAAGGGTAGCACAGCATTTTTATGTCAAGGAGACCGTTTGCACTTGTACTCGGGTTTTCGTGTACACCGCCAACCTTCTTTAAAGTTGTGCAACAAATGACAATTTTGGAAGTCTAATGCATGTGCAAACTATTACTAGCATATAATTCAAGTTGCATGCGCACTGCGTGCTCCTCTGGTCTACTCAGTGTTTGTGAGGTTTGCTTCAGGTGTTAAATGACTGTTACCCAGTTATGCTTTATAACTGCGTTATATTGAAGTAAACCTGCCCTACTTTTTCATTGCTCAGATCGCTGAAATTGTCTTCGGGAGCATTAGCTCGTTCTTGGCCATTGTTGCTATCGTCGTCATCGCAGCCGCAATCAGGATTGACATCACACTGAACTTTACCTATTCCGGGAGTGGTTTGACCTGTGGAGTTTGGGTGAGATGGAAAAAACATGACTTCGATGACTGCTGCTGACCTACAGTTCTCTTTAGATAACTTCCCTTGCAACAGTTTCTTTAGGAACGCTTCACGGCAAGTTCGAAGTTTTTTGCCTTGCCCCTCTGATTTAAATGTACGCAGTGAAAGAAACTGACGAGGCTACTTTCGTTTATTTCTTGTCACTCGCAGCTCACAAAAATTTAAAAAGTAATGATTTTGTATGTACGACGACAGGAGTGCGTTTCAAATTTCATATAAAAAACAGTTCGAAGTTTATTAATCAAAAAATGCCAAATATTATGCTTAGACTTAGCTGTAACCTGATCTAAACCAAGTTTAGATCGCGATGATCATACCTAACTGCAGGGGTGTAGTGGTGCGGAAAGCGTTCCCACACTTTAATGTTTTCGTTTGTAGCGCATTAAAAGTGAATACTTCATTAAATATTGATTTGAAAATGAGTTTGAAGTGCTGTTGAAAATGGCTAGTTTTTTGGGTCCGTTCCCACACTTTTTTTACCACTGCACCCCTGCTCAAATCCCAAGGTGCTCTTTCGCTAAAGTAGCTTCTTGACCTCATTACACGACGTTTGGGTTGCAGTAAATTCCCACGTCTGATGCCATTACGCCTACTCTTGTTTCCTGCAGAATTCACTGATCTCATCTCAGCTGGAGACATAATTCGACTATAAAGTATTACTGCCCTCATCAGCATTTATTACGCAGGTCCTGTACAAGATAAGTGTGAGAGAATAATGCAAAAGGTCACAAAATCAAGATTATAAACACACTGGTTCAGTACCTGCGTGACAAAAGCTTTCGTGCAACTTGACGCCAAAACCTGAAACCTTTCTGAAAATCTCGCGCGTGCCATTTTGTTTTTTTGATTCGCTGTTTCTGCTAAAACCAGGAAACAAGGTATGCGTAAAGGGTGGAGAACATGTTTAGTTGCTGGTAGGCTACAGATTTTCACGTTGCTTCTTTTCATCCGCAACACCTGTTTTCACCCAGATTATTATCACCGGGATCATCGGGATGAAGTCGGCTCAGCCTGGCGCACGTGGAACGGTAGGCCAGGCTGTAGTTTGTGTACTGTACGCGCAATGTTGTAGGAAGTAACATTTTGTTTTTGACATTTCCATATTCAGCTGAGATACATAAAAGTCTATATCACAGAGGTGAGGAAAAAAACACAAGCACAAAAAACAAAATAAAATGCTTCACCAGAACACATCACCGAGGAAGTGTTCGACTGCGTCCAATACCGAAACGGCAAAAATACAAAAATCAGGCACCAACAACCATTGCATTCGTCATCGTCATACAGAAGCGCTACATTAGGTGGTGGGAAAATAATGATGACTTGAAAAAGCGTCAGACATTTGAAGTAAGAGAATAAAAAGTTAGCTGAAGGTGCACCTCGTTGAAGAAAAGCATACAAATTGTTAGTAATGGATGCATCAATCAAATGTTCTGACGAAATAGTCCTAAGCACATGCTTAGGACACCACGGTCAAAAGGAGCACCACAAAATTGAAGAAAAGTGTGAAAGATGAATTAAAACGAAAAATACATCTAGTGAAAACTGATCATAATGTTATGTTTCTTGATCATGGTGCATCCAAGGTTTTGCCTTCCCTGCTGGACCACAAGGTCAACGCTGACACAATTCACTCTGACCTTTGTCGAAAAGTAAGATTATTAACATTCTCGCATGTTTCCTGCAAAACTGATTGCACAGCAGCCAATCTACAGTAGATCAAACATGCAAGATTTGACCTTGCCTGTCGTTTTAATTTGTTTCTCGGAAAGCCACAAGTATTTTAGCGCTGTTTAAGAATTTCAGCTCAATCTAGTGGGCATTCGTATATCCACTTCTTGTTTAATTTCGTTCACTTTCTTAAAGATACATGAGATTTTCAACAGACAAGCAAACAAATTCCTTTGTGACGTAAACAACTCCCATTTTATGTCAACTTAAAATATAATATATGTTGCATTTTGTGTTACTGCGACCAACATTGTACATCTGGCCATAAGACAAGTAAGCAACTAATACACTGGTTCAGTGTGGAAAGGAAGGGGATACCAAGGTTGGTCAGTGCTTAGGGCACCGGGTGAGCCTTGATTTGTCGTTGGTGCTAGACCAGTGGTTCTCAACCTTTCATGGTTTGTGGCCCCCAAGGAGGCCGAGGTCCGCGGTTGAGAAAGCCTGTGCTAAACACACTGCCTTCTGTTCCATAGCGCGAGCCCATTATTACACAATCTTACAATGTTTTGATCCCACATCATAGTTTGCAACTAACAAGCAGAAAGTAAATGAAACTAACTAAATAAATCTGTGTCTTCCCAAACATATACTTGCGCACCAAACGCAACTTCTCGACACGCGTGAAATTCAAATTTGCCGATGATAAAAATATCTTTAAACAAACGTTGCACATACTTGCCTCGAACTTCTGCAGTTTCAAACTATCCCGGTTCCAAACCCTGGATATCGGGTTTGTAGGAAAAGCAAACCGCATGGAAATTTTGGACTTAAAACGTTTGCTTGAAATAACGTGTGCATCAAAAAGAAACTTTTTTGTCACATCTTTCAATCGTAGCCTTTCTCATCGCGATTTACTAGTAAAGTACTGATGCGATCGGAAATCCCGAGCGGCATATGCGCAAAGCTTCGCACTGTGGCAGCAATCAACAATAGACTTCACATGCCATGATCACTGTTATTGCTTGTTCGCGCCACATACACATATTGTTGTTGTTCTTCGCGCACATCCCGTTCCTGGTGAATCACACAATCAACGCAACACCACCGGAGAGGTTGCAACAGTACAGTAACCATTCAGCAAAGTCAAGTTAAAACATTTCTCAGCAATTGGCTTTTATGAAAGTATTCCTGGTTTGTGGCAGTTATCACTGGTGTGTGAATAGCAATCGAACTTATCAAAAGATGACGACTGCTTTTTCAAAAGAACGATAAATTTTGTTACTGATTAAATCCAAGTTCATATAACATAACATTTATATGCGATTATGTGCATTAATGCTAAGAATGTGATTAATATGCATTTTACTGATTGATAACCAACGTGTGCATCACCTTTGAAGATAACAGCTGGACTGGTGTTGAGCACCATCTGCTCGATCCTTTCATTCATCATGCTCATCATCAACGCGGCTGCGGCCTCCCGGGATGGTGTGTTTGCAAAGTTTCACTGGGCGTGGGTGAGTTTTCACTGCTTTGTGGAAAAATGTGTTCGATCTCTCAGAGCAGTTTGCAAGGTTCTAAGCTAAATAGTATTCTGGTCATTAAGCTCTGAGAAACAGCGTTTTTGTGGTTGCGGGGAATTATAGACAATAACAAGACCACAATTACTGTTTCGCCGCGTGAAAGTTTTGATATGATGCGACAAAGGTGATGTTTTAACCGCCTTGTATCGCTGCGACACTTCAGGATCGTTTCTCTTTTGTTCTTTATTGGCGTCTTTTCGATAGGCGGCCGCCACGGCTCTGCATTCATCATCAGTGTGATTGGATTGTCTTCGTTTATTTTCACAATTATTCATGCAGTGTATTGCTGCAAATCCAGAAGTCAACCGGTGAGTGAATGAACATTGCTATAATGTAACTTACAGAAAGGGAAACGCGAAACGATATTTAATTTAATGCAATAAAAGGCGTGTGATTGAGTGGAGGCGAAATAACGAACGCAATGCCTGGATCGGAATGTTGAACACTCAGCACACGTGAAAGTTTTAGTCAAGCAATGTATATTGGATGCAAGCTTTGAACATCTAACTCTTACACAAATTCGCGACCATTAAAAGATGATGATTTGCGACTCGCAATTTACTGCAGACTCAAACAATGACAACCACGACCATCACTTACGTCAACGCACCACCAGGAATGCAGCAGCAGCAGCAGTACGGTAAGTTAGTGGACTTTGTTGTACTTGTTTGCTGCAGAACCCAAGAAAAGTGCCCTGCAAGGTCTTGTACAGCCGTAGTTAGAAACAAATACCGCAGCTAAAACTAAAGTTGAATCATATACGATTTTCATTTCAGCTGAATGTAATTATTAATTACACATTTTTGTCTGATTGTTATTTGCTAAAATTTTGTTGGCAGCTAAATGCAACTTGTTCAAGCTCTGTACACAGAGCTTGAACAGGTGCATAAAATAAACCAGTGAAACACTTGCCATGTAACCTGCTGCAGTTTTGCTGAGTCAGCAGTGAAATGTCTCAGATGTGTTCTGCATGTGATTGCATGGTGTGTAAGTCAGAGTTTGACCAACTACAATTTGTACGTGAACTAAATGCAAGTAACAGTGATGTTAGAGACCGACACCACTGAGACAGAGGCTTAGTTAAAACTTCTAGTCCGAGAATTGGTCAAAAGCCTAAGACCGAGTCAACTCGCCTAAATTTTTCTTGGATTTTTAAAAAATAAACCATCACTATAATCACGACGCCAGAGCGTTGCCTCTGTCGAATTTTTTGATTTTTTGCCACCTTTTCGGTTTTTCCTTTTACCAAGATACGATGTACCATGAACAGCTTGAATCACGAAAGCTTTACTAAAAGTGACACTGATGTCAATATTGCAAGTTTCGAGACAATGTTTCAAGACCTGCAGCCTTGGAGGCCAAGACTCATTGAAGTAGCTGTCGAGATTCTATCACACGAAATTGATTACAAATTTACATGTAATTATATAATTGGAATTGAGACCTTTCGTTGTGTGCAATTGCAAAACAAATGAAAAACTTGAAATAATTATCCCGAAGGCAAAAATCAATCAAATGACAGCAGACCTTGTATAAAAACTCAGACGTGGCGACGCAAGACCGCTTTTGGCATAAAGTAAAATGAAATTTCATAGATAATCTGGTTAATTCCCTAAAGTACGAAGTTGCACTATTGCTGAAATACATCTAATCGAGAGCCTTGTATTGTCTGCAGCTCCAACAACGAATCTTCATTCCCAGGATTACTCCCCACAGCCTCTGGAGAACCAACAACCCCAGCACTCCCCACTGGCCCCGCCGTACCAACAACCCCCTCAGGTGAGGCATGGACCTAACGGACTTGTTCGAGTGCGAGTTTAGTTGCAGCTCATCATGGGAGATACGAACACGCAACGTGAAGAACGCCAAGTCCACTAGTGTAACAAGCAGCAATACAGATATCTGCTGCACAAGCAGCAATACAGATTCCACGCTCGACCAGGGTCACTTTATTGTCGCTTGTTTGTAGCTGCATTTTTGAAGCACTGCTTGATTGCGCGCTCTCGGCATTGTGACGCGATGCTCCGTTGCACGAGGAGCGAATAAAATTATTGGCAAAGATGTTCAACGCAGAACGTTCCTGGAAATGCAATTTTGTCGGTGGCGGTTGCTTTCAAGGCTACTCATGTTCACTGAGATTAAGACAACGCTCAGTGTTTCGTAACAAGAGCGAAGCGCTTAGAATCAACTCGCAGTTAGAGTTTAGAGGTAGAATTAATGCTGCCACACGTCCTTGAGCATCAAGGACTTTCCTTGAATTTGCATCAAAATTGGTTATGTCCTTGAACATTTTATTGCGTCCTTGAACAGTTTTGAAATTGTTCATTATTTAACTATTGATTAGATTGAACATTCAAGAATCAAGATTAAAGAATGTAACTGAACAGAACAACGTGTAGATTTGTTCCATCTCAAGTATAGTTGTATCGTAAAAAGTAAACAATTCACTAACAGATGCATCGCAACTATATCTAAAAAGTATTCATAGTAGACATGAAGTAAAATGTCAATAACCACAAAACGAGAGAATGTTCATGAAAAATGTTCAAGTCATCTGGCAACCCCAGGTGGAATGACTAACTCAAAACTTGCAAATGGTGTCTTGAAACAGCGCTACAAAAGGCCGCTGGTATCAGCAGCGAACATGTCGGACGGACTTGCAGAGAAACTCTTTGTGCATAAAACAATAAACAAATCAAAAGATGCAGATCACGTGGCAGAAGAAACGGCGATATGGAATGCAGAAGCTCATTCGCTGCTGCAACGCTTCGGCAAACCACACAAGCGTTGTGCGGCACCAGCATCACAGCTACTTGGGCATAAGCTTTCAAAGATTATTATATTTTTCTGAAATGACGGAGGCTGTGGGGAGTAAGCCTTTTACAATGACGACAGAAGCAAGTAACACTCCACTGGTTCGGTCACACTTCATTGAACTCTCGCTGACGTACATCTCGCTTCCTCCTCTGCGTCGATGTTTTCATGCAAATATCACGTGCCACAGATTTTTGCGTATTTCAAATCAGCATCTGCTTTGCAGACCGGATATCACGAGAAGTCATGAACCATCAAGAAGTTGTGAGGAGATACAGAGCGATCCTGTCCATCGGATATGTTTCACTGCTGAAAAAGTTAATTCGTGTACATAGTATATTTTATGGTACGTGAGTTGATAAAACTATAACAACACTCATGTTTTAATTGAACCTGCAACACTGCAGCTCTATTTCATAACCAGTTGTAAATACAGGCGTTCCTGTTGATGCGAATGCAAATATGTTTGAAGAAACATTACAGCCGACTATTCTTCTTGTAAAGGGAGGGCAATTATTTTAACTTTGTCAATAGCTCTTCTAGGACAGACCATGTTAACAAGCTGAGTTCCAAAAGAAACAACCCAACCACAGAAACAACAGTTCCTCTGAGCACCTACAGTATGACGCATGTAGCTTGCTTGAAGCATACGAATTTAATCAGCATATGTGAACATACCAACGTACTTGCTGTTGTTTTTTGGAATGATGTAGTTTTTTCATATTTTTTCGGCATTTCATTCCTAACGCATCCTGCGTGTTTGCTTCAAAATCAGAATCATAAAAATCTTAAACCAACGATTATAAAGAAAAATGGTCAACGCTGATGTAACAATGGCCAATAGTGATGCAACAATGGCTAAAGCGATGCAAATGCGCTTCACTTTCTTTCGTTTCGTATAACAAACATAATAATTTTAATTTAATTTATTTGTTTGTTAGCAGACACGAAGTCCATAGTATGAACACACACACTCTGCAGAACGCAGGTTGATAAAAACAGAC
>JGI24021J15306_10008708_pt1 | contig 12497 bp, 7 predicted proteins | sample Ectturendosymbi1_FD_15306 | JGI IMG/M metagenome (IMG submission 15306) | reverse complement strand
TATAGACATCCACTATCTTTTCTTAACGCGTTTCTGAGTGTTGGCTAGTGGCCCCTCTACGGTGACCAGTGGGCCGGCCCCCTTCAGCTAAGTTTTTCCCCCCTGGCTCAAATCTCTAGTTTCGCCACTGCTGATAACCCTAGTGAACGTGATGATAGAAGTTTATGTATCCGCTGACAACGAAGTAGCATCGCCGAGTGTAAAAAATTCGCCTTGTATACTTCGGGGTTCATCCCGAGTAAGTCGTCCTCTTGATCGACTTACATATTACCATTAAGCGTTACTGATTACCCACATTTGAGGAGGGGTGAATGTAGTATTGAGAGACATTGTGAAGTGTTACTGCTCGAAGCGCCTCGCTGATTTTATCCCACATGTCACGTGTGTTAATTGATTTTGCGCGTGCTACTGATGATGTGCCTTGTCACGCCCGTATTCACTCGAGTCGTAGTTGTGGAGATGGCGGCTAAGTAGGCAGACGGTGCTTGTGACCTAGTGAGTCTGATGATACTTATCAGTGATTCTTTTGTTTCAGTGTAGCAACGTTTTCAGTAGATTAAACTTTACGAAAAGCTATGCTCTGATTGGATCACTGCAGATCTGCATCTTGATCGAAACTGGAAAGTTTTCATTTTCGGAAATGTTGCGAAGAGAACTTTATATGTGACCGTTTGTGCGAAAAAGTTGTACATGGTTGATTAAGCATGATCACGTCATCGAATGAGAGCATGAAAATTGCCTCCCCGAAATGAAGAGCTGGTTGCGCCCCTGCAACAGGTCAGTGTGATGTAATAATATTTTTAATGCCACTAATAACAATACAATCAAGCAATATCTAGAAATTTCTGCAATTTCGCCTCAATTGCTTGAGTAGTCCCATAATGTTACGAATGACTGTAAAATACAGTAGTTCAATTTTCCATTCACAGTGGTCTAATGTAAAAGCATTCAATTCACAACCTTCGCCTAATTGCTGGAGGCAAATTTAGCAAAATAGGGTCTTCTTGCGTTAAACTGAAAAAATTCTCCACGTATAATCAGGCGTGGATATTAGAAGAGGCGAACGTTCGTCTCCGGTCCTCCTCTTTCAGAAATGCCTTGGAGGCCCCCTTGAGAGTTTCGCACTTAGTTTTTGCATTGTTTTCGTAAAATCTTATCACTCTAATGCCATATTTAATAAGCTCTGACGCAACAGCAAAATTTATGTGCAAATGTGGCCCTTCAACAACCAACGTGTAGACAAAGAACAATTCAAAATCAAATGACTTCAAACAATTTACAATGTGCAATGGACTTTCAGGCAGAAGCGAATTCCCATATAAAATGAAAACTTGAACTTGCTTTCAACGAATAAAAGTTCCTGTATAAGTGTATAGCATGTGTAAAATATAGGTCTCCTTCCTGAGAGTTTGCCTCTGGCACCTAATTCTAATATCCACCCTTGCAGATAATAAAGAACAAATGTAATGCAAAGGAATGCGGGCCCGTAGCAATTGCTACTATTGTTAATCCAGCACTGCATAGAAATTAGGGAAAACTGACTTAGAGCCTGACCAAAATTGATCATTATGTTACTGGCTTATGAATCAAACCTTTCGAATTTCTGTATTACGTTAACTATTTTCTGTGGAGGCAACAAACAATAGTTGCTCATTCTCTTTGCAGATGTAACCTGAATACACGTTTCTCCAAATCTGACGCTTCTTTATGGTCTGATTCCCGATCTCAACACTTGCAAACCGACGTTAAACATCCGCAGTCTCGCATGCCAGAACGTCACATCTCAAGACCATTCGTTTCAACAAGCTGCGCACACCTGTCTAAGCCAGCAGCGTCCCATACGCTTTGTCTGATCTCAGGTATCTGACGTAAACGTTTAAAGCACAAAACATGCGTTGACAGAAGCGCATGACAATAACAGCAATATTACAGCACAAGTGGTTCTATGTCTTGCGTCCGATGTGCGTTGTTCGATTTTAGAAAAAAAACAAGCTGCGTAAAGTGTCTCATGCAATTGCTGACCTGCATTAATATCGACCAAATACCATTTGAATTATATGCGGTCAACAGCACAAGTGCCAGATGGCAGAACCAAGACAATATTTGCGGTAGTCTGCAACAATGGCAGAGATGCTTGCTTTTGACGTTGCACTACATTTTCTAGGACAAATTTCCTGGTGGTGGAGACTTATTTTAGCTGTTGCTATAATTGACAGTGAAAGACATTCGAGGCCTTAAAATATTGAGACTAAGCCGGAAGTCACAATTAAATCGGGAGTATGCAAAAGTTAAACGAGATAGCCAGCTACATCAGGACGCCATTGTCAGTTGCGCACAGGCGGGTTGCCAGGGTTTCGTTGTTGGAGGAAGGGTTAAACACCAAACGAGAGGGTAGGCATTGGGATCCGAACCGTGACAATGAAAGAAATTTTTTAAGAGAAACAGAAAAGGAAGCAACTTTATCCAGTGCTTAGCTCAAACTGACCATAAAGCCCCTGCGTCCGACCGCCAAATTAAATGAATTTTCAAGAACTTCAGCAACATATCTGCAAACTGCGCCTGATTGCGATTCTTATAAATCAAGTGAGAGACGGTAATAGGGAGGTTCAGAACCACTACCTCCTCACTGACGACGACGTTGGTGGCACTTCAATCGCTCAATGACGAACAGTTTCCTTTATTCAGATTGAACAGAAAACGGTCCGTTGTTACCGGCAAACCATCTGCGTAGCACTCAAAACTTTTATACGTTAATCGTTTTGGGTTCAAAAGGGGACAAGAAGCTTGAACACAAGCGTGCACCACCACAACCGCTGGTTATTTGTTTGGCTTGGCGTGAATGACCACGACGGTTTTTCGCCTTCAAACAACGGAACAGGGGTTGGTGAGTTTTGTCTCCAGGATAAAACACGGGTCCGACTTTTAAATCTGTGATCTGCCACATCTGCTGAACACAGCATTGTCCACGCGACATACAACCGCGGCTCTTGACCTTCTACACTGACAGGTCTCTCTTGAGGAGTTTAAGTGAACGATCAAAACCTTCCTGTGTCAGCAAAATCGCGCGCCGCGACCTGAACTCGTCGCCATCGGTCGATGCCGGAAGCTTATAATCGAAAGACGACGTCGCTTCGCTGGCGAAAAGCTCTTCCTCGGCGTTTGGGAAAAGATCGTCCTGTTTGGAAGCAAAGCACAAGTTGGAAGCTGTTGGGATTCGTTTGTGACTTAGAGCCAGACACAGCAACACGGTTACAACGGAGCATGGAAGGTTTCGGAACGCCAACACTCAAAACGATGTTGGACACGCCACAGTGCAGAGGTGTTGCGGGTTTGCTTCAAAACTTTCTCGCGTCTTCCTGGGTGAATGAAATCTTTCCGCATACAAGAAAATGTGATAACGTAAAAGCTATCAAAAATTTCAGGAAGTAATAGTCTAGATAGAGTTCTTGAAGCAGACGTAGTGTTGACGCACTCTACAAAATTCAGTAAATCGTAAATGCAGTGATTCAGCTTTGACGCATTCACCTTTGATTTGAACTTCCGACTGATGCCATAACACTATAAACTAGTGTTTAGGTACGCACTATCATTCCGGCTTTAGCGTCACTTGAAAATCGCATGAACAAAATTAATAAACTATGACAGCAAGGGAAAAAGACATTGTCGCCGATAAACGAATCGAAGTTTGTGAATGATTCACGTCTGGTTTTCTAAAAAAAAATACCACTGAAAAAAGAAAGTGACATTGTCGAGTAATCTTGTAACGCTCGCACGTGTCTTCTACCACAGGGTTGCCAGATCTACTTTTTGCCAAGGGGCCAAATCTAGTCCAGAAAAGAGCCAAACTCTTCCACAAGGGGCCAAAAAAAGGCCAACCATTTTCCAATTTTAACAGCAGTTTAAAAAGTCATATGAACCCATACTTCGCAAGTTATGAAATGGCAATGTTCCTCAATGACAATTGTAGCTCAACAGCAAAACAAGTGCGTGATGAAAGATCGCAAGAGAACAACTTAATTTCCATGTGCAGCCATAAACTGAGATAAATTTGCCATCCTCGATAAGTGCTAAAGCGATCAACAACAATCTGAACAAAAACAACAAACACATGCACCACCTGTATAAAACAGTAAGTTAGTAACGTAACAGTTCTCACCGCTACCTCTACAATTGCAACAAGTGACAGGTACATATTCTGATGAACTTACTTTCACATTAACTCAGAAACTCTAAGGATGGAAAAAAACCAAAGGGCCAAACGAACATTTTGGGGCCAGCGAGTGTTATTTGGGACCAAATTTCTGAAATTTGGCCCCAAAAGGGTGAACCTGGCAACCCTGCTCTACCATCTTCATGGCAGCAGCGACAATTTGTTCCACCTACAGAAAAACACGGGAACTCACTTTCTTTTGTAACGATTCCCCGCTCGTTAATTCGTATGTCTTGCATAGCATGACGTAATGTGTGAAATCGTATCTGACTTTGTGCTTCCTCTTCTGCGCAGCTGGAATTTCTTCGGCGAGCCTCTCGAACATGGGTAAAGTGACCTGGAAGCAGGTTATCCACATTTATGGTTCAGTACGTCAGTATTAACAAAAACATCGCTTCCGAGGTAGACTACTGTGGCATATACGCGCATTTGTCGGGTACATCATCCAGAATCGCAACTGCAGAAACCGCTCGTGTCGAAAGTCATACTTTAGACATTGCTACACTCTAAACGCATGACAACTGCGACTCAGGAAAATATTCCCTTAACGTTGACTCACTGATCACGGAGGCATCGTGTGGGGGAGACATGTCGCGGGTCGCGTGTTTGAGGGCATTATGATGCTATTACAGTGTGAAAAATATCAAGGAAACAGTGGCTAGCCTCAGGGTTGGGGGAATCAAAACAGAGCTTGTTCCTGGGGTCGGTGACACTTGCGACGCCACTGTTATTGAACAAAAGCATTTACTTCACAGAACGCTGCAAGGAATTTCTCAGCAGGACCAATGAGGAAGAAAAATTTTTCCTAAACAGCGATGTTCTACAGCCACAGAAAATCCTGAAGTATATAGACGCTGGAAGCTTTAAACATGTGAGGTTAGTCTTCATTAGAGATCCGGCGTGAGGCAGTAGCGACAAGAAAGCAAACTACAATTGGTGAGCTCCCTCCATCGAAAGTAACACAAAGATAACCGGTCCNGATACAGGAAAAATCGAACAAGCTGCAGGCGCACTTAAAAATGAAACGCTGNAAACGGGTCCAGGCTGAATGTTTTACGCAACTGCTTCTGAATATTGCCGGTACTTTTCAACGAAAAAAAAGCTTTATGTGCGCCAAACACCAAGCAACCATAACTATGTTATTGGTTGTTTGGCCTATTCAAAAAAGTTAGTCCAGGACCAACAAATTCAGCAAAAACGCAGGTCAACACACACTGTTGACAGCAGGATTTAAATGTACACAGTACAATAATAGCCGGCGAAGTGGTACTGTTGGTTGAGCACGTAGGCTAGTCGGAGTCCCGGTCGGATCATACGGAAGAGTAAAGAAAACGGAACTTGCGGCCAGTTCAGCCTCGTGCTCGGAGATGATGAGCGGGTGCAAAGGAAGCGGTTCACGCGCGGTGCTGCCATTGACTCGCCACCAGTGCAACATTCACTGTGACAGCAGCCGCGTGGCCCACGCAAGCGGGGATGGGCGCCGCAGACCACTGGTTACACTCCGAAAAGGAGTTGAGAAACTTGAGTGTAAACTAAACTGAACAGCACAATAATAAAGTTTAATCGACGTGCAACGAAAAAGCGCTGCATTCTGATGTCAACCACGTTGGTAATCCAAGAGTAGACACAGGATGCCCTTCTGTGAATGACCGATTGAACAACAGCGAAGAGTTTTGGTTCGCAATTACTTTATTTATCAACAAGCACCTTGCGATCGGACTCAAGAGTTTTTGTAGGAGATGCAAGATACTAAAATTTTCTGATACGCAAAATCAACTTTCAAAGTATTCAGCATGCAAGGATTCACTTTCGTGGTGGTGTTTTGCTAGTTTTGCTCTCAAGTGCAGTGACCCCAGTGGAAAAAAGTTTGAGGGAAAATTTCTTTACGACGTGAAACAAATGACAGTTTTTTCTAAAATGACAAATTCGGTCTTTGGCACAGAGGCTATTGAGATCATTCCGCAACAGAACATTTTGATCAACAGGATAAAATTCTGGATTTCTGATTCTACACAAGGTCATGAATAAAATCAATTGCAATGTTTCTAATGATTCACCTCATCACAGTGATATCAGTGCCGAAGACTGTTCACAAGCTTCTTAACACCAGAAAATAAAACTGAACCAAACGTGGTCTTTCAAAACCACGGTCGTTTCACAAATCAGTCATTTGGCAAGTCAGGAAACTTCGAAGTTGTTTAAGAAAGCCTCTATCGACGGAAGACCTATCTCGTCTGTTCCAGTGTTTGTAACTTTTTCGATGATCTCTTTTCAAATATTCTCATCGCTAGGCTATTTCTTGAGCTCATCAGAAATTCATTATTTTTTCCAATACATTTCCGATAAAAACAAGAAACATCCTGGCAAGGAGTCGCGTTTCAATAACAAGCCGACAAATTGTCAGGTCGCGAGTCTCGAACATTCAGGTCCCTGTTTTTTAGCAAAGTCTCACTCGGATCAGCTAATAACATCCTCAACGGGACACAAATTGGTGTACTCTTTTAAATACGTAGGGAAGCACACCCAAATCCCTGACTCCTGCAGCGTGTAGGTCGTCATTGCAACTCTCATAAAGGTATACTCAGGGGCGTAACTAGGGAGGAGCGAAAGGCGCGTTCCATCTCCGAAATTTTGAAAAGGGAGTTATTGAAACCTTGAGCAGAAATTGTCATGAACGCGTAAGGCCAGACATTTATTAGAGCTCACAATTCTCACCCCTCAATTATTTTTTCTGGCTACGCGCCTGTGCATGGTGCGCGATTATGTTGGACTGTGGCCCACAGTTGAATTCATGTTTTTGCCACATCACTATACAATTACGGAGAACTACGGAATGAACAACGCGAATGATACGGTCTTGTTACGAGTGCAGGCCAAGGTTTGAAATCTCTACCAATCATCTCGAATCCCCACACCTTCCCAAAACCCGCAACATTAACAGTTTCAGCTCTCTTTTTGAGACAAATGCTGTTTGCGCGTAGTAACGGTTGCTGTTTTATTCGGTTCCATGAAGATATTAACCGTAAGAGGAAAACTTTTTGCAACAGATATAAGCAGGGGTGCACAAAAATATAAGTTATGGCGGCCGTGCATAAATAAAAACTCCTTGTCTACTGTATCAAAATGTTTAGTGGCAAATAGACAAGTGTAGAAGCAGGCTAGGCCCAGTGTGTGAAAGCAGAACAGAAACAATGTAAAAAAACGAATAAAAGTTTGGACTCACTGGCGGCCGTAGATCACAAAAATAAACGTAATGCGGCTGGCAATAGTGAAAAGCTTGTGCAACCATGGATATATGCAATATTATTTTTTTCAAGGAACATTGTGCACGAGAGAACTTCAGTCATAGCAACTGGTAAGCTTGGGCAACATCCAGCTCAAAATTCTTACGCTAGTGGAAATATGATAAATAGAACAGACCTATAGGAAAATGTACAGTTTTCCTAAGTTGAAAGTGCGTACGGCGTACGATATCGTGCCAGTGCACCCACGATTGCAACCTGTTTTTTTCGGTCATGAACCGAATTTTGTTTTGAAATGACCGAAAAAATTGAGTCAATTCGGTCATAAATGTTTTTTTTCAATCATAAAAACTATCCGAAAACGAAAAATTGGCAGATGCCTTTAAGCTATTTCGGACAATTGTCGTTCACTGACGAACTCTTTAAATTTGCTCTTCTGCTATTCACAACATGCTCAACCATGCTAGACACACGTTCACTGCGCTAGTTCTCACCACGCCAAACGCATTTCTTGCAAGAAAACTGATAGCTGGAAACTCCAATCTGTGGTCTCGCCCACCACTGGAGAATGTCGTTGCACCTTTGTAACACAAGCTCTCTGTAGCATTGAATTTTCTGGGCCCTTTCACTTGCATTGGGTCAACATTCAGTTAACCGCACAAATAATTTATTATCCCGCACTCGCCGCGCAAACGCGGGTACCGGCAACCCACGAGCGTTAATCCGCCCCGCGCAGGACTCTAATGCACAGGGTTGTATTGTATAACCTCTTCACTCCCACACAAAACGCAGTAGACTTACGCATACATGGCAATAACAAGGAACACACGGATACGTGAAAGAAGAAAGAACACGAAGATAGTTATGTGGCGGTAATAGAAAAGCATACGTTTAATAGCGCTAACACGATCACATGAAACACAAGCGTATCTGTGGGCTGTGGCACTGTTAAAGCACACGGATGGATGGCGCCAACACGATTGCTATAATGTTTGGTACCGTTGCACACTGCTGCGATGACTTCCAAGTAGACAGAGTGATAAAATGGATGTGGAGTGGCAGGCTGCGAAGGACCAGTGATCATTTGGCCTGCAGACCTCGAGGGCGAAAGCTGCTTATAGTGTTTACAAAGGGAACAGTTGGTTAATAGAAGTGAGTAAAAGTCTGGTGCTCTGAGTGTAACGTTTAATATGAGCAATGCGTTTGTATGACTGAAGCAAAATGCGTTGCTGGGAAGTTCAAGCCGTTAGAAGGAACTGGTTTAACTTCGCCACATAAAACTTTTGCAGTTTTTACATATTTTGGAAATATTCGTGACAGCTAAAGAGGATATGCGTCATGACAATTATGGATATGATGATTCATGCATGGGAACGGAAATTCGTTTACTGCTCGGCAGACACATGATTCGCAACAAGAATGGAGACTAAAGACATCTCACCACTACTTTATACAAGAGTTCAATGTGACCAATTTCAGTGAATGCAACAAAAACCTAAGTGATTGCACGCCAACACATGGTTAACGCGCGCCATCAATCGTTCTAGTACCCGAGCAGCACATTCTTTTATATTCCGCTGTAAAAAGTGTCAAACACGGTTTATTTTTATTTCTTAAAGAATTTCTGACCACATTTGTATTGCACTGCACCTCAACATTTTCGCATCTAAGTTTGAACGTGTTTTTGGCAAAGCAAATAGCTGATTTTTAATTTGTCTCGTATTATAGCAATGAATATCTGTAACGAGTTTAAAATATTTGTTAAATATAACCGGTAGATGTCAGTTTTTGTATTTATACATGAATTTGCTCACTTCAAGACTAAATATCTTTCAGTTGTATTATTTTTTGCGCTTTATCAATGTTAGTAAATTTACGAGTTGCTATCAGACATGGGGTATCGTAATCGATTGCAATCGATTACTGTTTTTTGAGTAATCGTAATCGATTGAACTGACCAAACACGAAATGTAATCGTGATCGATTACATTGCCAATTTAATCGTAATCGATGATTACTTTCGCGATTAAACTTGGACACCTTCACCCTACATCACTGTGCGATGAACCACGGTTGTGGTGGCTGGGTTTCCTCCTTTATCATTGTTTGTTATGGTTATGTTTCAGGGGAGGCTATTTACCCGTCTATGTGGTTTAAATCCAGACAGTCCAGGGGCAAGAACATTGTTTCTAGCGAATTCTCGCTTTGTTCCAGCTAGCCTTCCTGTTGGCCGCCTGAAGTAACGTAGTGAGTCTAGTCGAGTGAGATGCAGCAATGAATGAAAATAGGAGCTCTTCTTATAAAGGGGTTCACACTTCGGCAACAGAACAGCGGGACATTACGAGGAAAGGTGTCCGTTTCATTTATATACGTTCATAGAGAACTTATGAATGTACGTGCTGGAGTAGGCTATGTATATAATTAGTACAGTAATTTCTATACAAGAAATTACCTTTCTTTCAGATGAATAAGGTATTTTAATCCAAGTGGAAAGTACTTTTCAACAACACTGATAACTAGCATGTCAACCGTTATCCACCAGATACTGGTAAAAAAAAACTCAACGAAACCAGTGAGGTTTTGTTAACCATTACTATTGGTCCATTAGACAGATGCCCACCTATATTGGCATCACTGTTCATTTAATTTCAAATTAAAAGCTGCACACTGTTATGTTGGCTTGCAGACGATCGTAACCCGCAGTTAGAAGAAATAGTCAGCAATTTTGAAATTATTAACAAGCGAATTTTCAGCGTTGCTGGACGAATGTTCAAGTCTGATAGATGTTTGACTGATAAAAGATTTGAAGCGTTGATGTTCATTAACCGTAACAAAGAATTTTATAATTGATTATTTTTGTTTAATCAATATTCTAAAGTGTTTGTTGCAGTGGAGTAATTGACGGGAAGGAAAAGGGGCGATTTGACTTCCCTGGCCAGCTAAATGTAACCCCCCACTTAGCTTATATTTCGGTTTTAGTATCCTTTTAATAGGTTTTTGGTACGTTGTCGTCTTTTCGCGTTTTTCGGAGTATTTTCCGTTGATTTATGGTTTCAGTATAGCCATCCACACCCGGATTCACCATCATTTCTCAAGTTTTTTTTCTGAGTGTTGACTAGTAGGTCCCTTACAGAGGCTAGTGGGACTCTTTCAGCTAAGTTTCTCCTCTAGCTCAAACCTCTAGTTACGCCACTGGTTTGTTAACTGCACGAACATCTCAGTAAACAATCAATGTTTTTTCTTTTTTCCGGTGCTTGACCCTTACAGATTATTAATTTTGTCTATTGCATTGATTCGTATCATGTGTTGTCCGAAAATATACTTACATAAAACTATGCAAATGGGTTTTGTTTTCTTTCTTTGGATGTTTCAAGACAAATGTAATCGCGATTGTAATCGTGATTACTTACAATGTAATCGTAATCGATTACATTGTGATTTTGTTTATTCGTAATCGTAATCGAGCAGGTGGCAAGTAATCGTAATCGATTACGTTTGTGCTGTAATCGCCTCATGTCTGGTTGCTATTTCACATGCCTTGAAGCATCAATGGCTCGATTTAAAACAACCGATGTTGGCTGCAGATGATATGACGCTGCTCTTCCACATCCAATAATTCTATAATGTACTCGTGAATTTATTAGGCTGTGAGATAACGTACGTATTGCTTGGTTACTAATATGTTTAATTTTACATATTACACCAACATATTTGGATATAGTACAACACAACTGTTTACATCTCTCTTTCCATGTCAGGTTTTCAGCTACAGTTACACCAAGGTTCTTTTAAATCAAAGTTCTTTTAATACGATACCGCTTACATTTATTTGAAAGGAATCTGTGTTTGCAGATTTAGTTGTGACTAACATGTATATTGTTTCGGAAATATTTAGTAAGAGTTCGTCTGCAGTTGCCAATCAATTACTCTTGCCATTTCACGGTCAACCATGCTTTGTAATTTTCCAAATTATGGCCAATTTCATCTAAAACTGTATCATCAGTAAAAAGTATAGCTTTCATAAGAATTGAATTGGGAAAATAGCAAAAAGAACAATGCTATTACCTTACACATTTCCCTGTCTTGTCAAATGGAATGCTGCATATTTAACAAAACACTTATCTTCGGTCCAAGATTTCAGTGCCCGTGACCAGTTACCCTGGTCAGTACGTACTACATACATTTGCAAAGCTCTTCAACATATTCGCTGTTGTGAAACGTGGCTTTTTACATAAAAAAAGTCATAGTGATGCTGGAAAAAAGTGTTTGTTCAAAAGTTTTCTAGATTACCTCGTAATGCATAATTATACATTCAACAGATGGAGTCACATTATGCGATAATTACCCTATATACTCGCTTATTAGCCGCGTCCGCAGATAAGCCGCAGCAGAAATTTTAACCATATACCGAGAATCAAGGGTAATTCACGAATAAGCCGCAGGTCATTTGACCTTTTCACCGGTGAAGACTTTGTTACAAGTTTCGGCATATTGAACAACCTTTAACTTGAAAGCAGCATCATAAGCACAGCGTTTTCGTTTGTTGACTGAAGACAATGTTATGGCTATTGTCGTTCACAAATTTAGCCCACACAGCAAAAACGTTAAAACCACAGCTGAAACAACTGCACTTTCCCCACGAGGCCGACCACGTTATTTGTTACAGCTACGAGACTCGTCACACTGTTTATTGCGTAACAGTAAGGAGGCACACTTCCTACTCTTTTAACAATGAGAATCAGGTTTACTGGAACAGCGCAGGCTAGTGGTCAAACGTACTAGAAAAATCTTACACTATGCATTATGTAAGAATATTATAAGAATTTATGCATAAACACAACTTTCCGGTATCTGTGTCAAGCATACTTGTCTGTACTCTTTTATCCCGTTGACAGAGACATGATAGCGCCCCACTTTCGCCCATTGCCAAATGGCATTTGCGGTTCAACTGGATAAATGAAATTCGTTGATAGCTCATGCGAAAACTTTGTCCCTCTGGGTATGTTGCGCGTATAAGCCGCAGGCTAAATACAGGCCATATTCCA
>JGI24021J15306_10008707_pt1 | contig 12498 bp, 6 predicted proteins | sample Ectturendosymbi1_FD_15306 | JGI IMG/M metagenome (IMG submission 15306) | reverse complement strand
TTGTGAGCAGGAATACAGTTACTTGACGGCCAGTAAGAGATGGCCGTCAACACCATTCTCCCGGAACACTCCCCAAAGCTTTTCAGGAGGAACCAGGTCATATAATTTCCCGAGGTTGACAAAACATGTGTATACGTCTTTGGAATGTTCCCAAGATTTCTCGAAAATCTGTTGGAGAGTGGAATTTTGCTGTGATGTGCTAAGGCCGTGACGAAAACCGCACCGGGTATCATCCAGCTTAGGTTCAATTATTTCGAGGTATCTTTTTACAAAGCACTTGGCGTATACTTTTCTAGGGAGGCTAAGGACAGAGATGCCTCAGTAGTTGGTGCATTCACCCCGTCTCCCTTTCTGTGTATTGGGATGATCAGTTTGCCAACCTTTCGGTGCCCTTCCAAAACGCCATGCCANCTGTCACGCAGTGGCGCAGACAGTATGAGGCCGAAGAGCCCATGGCGAAACAAACTTGCTAAGATTTTCACTGGTGCTTTACATCAATTTTCAATTGTTAGAAAATAAACGGAAGGAACAGTCGGACTAAAGGCGACGATAGTGACTGACAATGTCATAAACTGGCCCCTCCTGAACAAAACTCTTGGCTGCGCTACTGATGTCACGCACACGAGTCAGCCAAACCATCATCCAGCGTTCTAAGTTTCCCTAATTCACTCTCAAACCTTTCCAATTAGCTTTAAGCTCGCATTTGGCAGCGGCATCAGACAATTGAATGATGCACAGTTCTACGGAAGCTTTCATCTGTGCCAAGTTAAAACATCCCGACCGAAAAACTTTGCTCAGTTCTGTCAGGTGAGGTAGCATGTTGGCAAAAGGAAAGCACCATAATGGAATTTTTTGTTTTCACAAGTCGCAGTAAAAAGATGCTCGGTGCATCACATTTTGTTTCTCACAGCTGTTTCAGTGCGGCCCAAATAGCCAAAATCTCACTCCTAGCTCTCACAGTTGCCTCACTCGACAACCACCTTGTTTAGCATGCGCGCTGCAACTACCGACTTTTTGTCTTCATTGTAGCCTGATGCATCTCCTGGCAAGCCGATCGCAACGGTGAAACAGTAAAACACTTACATAATTGCATTAAAGTGCTTTCACATTTTCGTACACTGTACAAATCTGCGGAAGTGTAGCAACAGGCTGAAGTGAGACGGTGCGCATGACAATGCGCAGATAACATTCTTATAATTTACGCTTCCAACTTCTGCGCCAGAGAATTGTGCCGGCCTATCATTGCAGCCGCTGTTGCAATGGCCGCGTGCAGGAAAACATGCTTCCCTCAAATCGTTTTACTTCAATGCAAGGAAACCATATTGTCTTAGCTTTCAGAATTTAGGGTGTCATTGCAAAATTTTACGGTGTCATTTTGACACCCAAAAACGGCTTAAAAAAAACACTGGAGGAAGTATGGTTTCCAAGTGGTACGAGATCGTAAAATGGTTGGGAACGATTGCCTTAAAAGAATAAAAGATCTCGAAAAAGTTCAGAAAAACTTTCTTTATCGCTTTACGTTACGATGTCACTCCGCAGGTTGTTGTCATGTGTCTATATAGCCCCAAACATCTCAGACCCTAGCTGAGCAAAAGTAAGCACCTGCGAAATGAACTGAAGCGCCAGGATTTCAGTCACTACGTCACAAAAAATCTCTTCCAAAGAAACCTCCGTGCTGTTTATCGTGACTTTAACGTTTATTACAAAATTACAAAATTTTAAGGGCTTCATCGTACAAATTTTCTGAGCTACACTTATTTCCAGCTGTCTTACTCGGGCGTGCATAGCATGAAAGCGACGAACACAAAGAACAAACGTGGTAAAAGGGTCTGTGCGTATGCTAGGAGAGGAATTCCGGATTTTCGTGTCCAAGGACGCTGACGTGAATCATGGCATACGGCACACCGGCCCTACTAAAGTACAGCCTATATCGAATAGGTGCGGGAGGAACTTAGCTGTTGAGATGTTCTCACACGTTACAGTTGGGATATCGCCACGGGAGGTTGTTTGTTGCTATGTGGTGACTTTGCGATTTATTTTCAAATCATAAAGGGAGCTTGAGAGTCACGTGACATCTTGTTTAGTTTAGTTTCTCATTCCTGGATGTAACTTACACTGGACCTCGGTCGCTAGCCGCGACATATTACGTCCAGTGCAATAAATACTTGGTTGAAAAAGACGTGGTGACATCGGTTTTAGAACAATGTAATATCGCACCCGGCGCGTGGTTCTCACGGGTCGACCTGTCGGTAGATTGTGTAAAGCCGGCTCATATGTCATTCCGCTCAAAGCTTTGTGCGTTGGCAAAAGCATGTTTGGACGCTATCTCCGCTTCCACACAACACCTGGAGTCTCTTGATTGCGTTGTAACACCTGCAGTTATTTCACAGAATTATTTCGTAATTATCGAGCGCGGTATGCTTTTGTGTGTTCCTGATCTCAGCGTAGCAAGCCATCGGGATTTTATCAGCTTCTCTCCGGGTTGATGCGCTAAAGCAGATTTTACAATTCAGCTACAAATCTGTCTTCTTTCCAGTATGTGGTTAATGACGTCCTACACAAGAGCGTATTTTTTCTTTCCGGTTGAATTTCACCTCAAAAACCATACGGTTGAGTGCACATAATAGTAGGCAAATATCAGATTGTCTGTGGAGTGTGAGCAGAGTTGGATCAACGCATAGGCCAAGGCCTGGAACTCCACGCTGCAGATATTTGTTGCCTCTTTCTTCAGTTTGGAACTTTTGCTTTCCAACTTAACTATACACCGACAATTTTAACCAACACTTTGTCAATCTGGCGTTGCTTTGTTTAACCCATAGTGGCTTGACAGCGTACCAAGATTAAAATTCAATATTGCTTTCCTCACCACACGCCTTCCTTTGCCGACCGTCAACCATGGGAGTAGCAAGCATTGTTATTTCGCTTTGGCTGCGACTGCATTTACTCAGGTTCATCGAGTACAGTCAGAGAACCAAACAACTGAAAAGTTTCCACGGTATGTTGCCAAAAAGGTGCGATTTTATTTCTTCAATGAACAAACCTATATGCACTAAGCAAAACGTTTGTAAATTGTGTCAGCACCAGCAAATTCAGCACCATCCGAGACATTTTGTGGACCAATTGTAACGATATAACGATTGCTTCTCTAAAAGCCTGCAGTGTCTGAATGTTTTACAGCGGTTTATAGCCTAATATACAATAAATTTTGTTCACAGATACAGTTAGAGAAGGTTGTGTCAGAAGAATGATCGACAGCAGGTAGGGTACCATAAACTGAAATTACCCTAGCGTAGGTCCTTCACCTTGAGCATCGCTAATCCGTGCGTGGGCCCAACCACTGCGAGAAACCGGAATTATTCGCAGTTGTTTGTTGAAGCGGATCAATTATATAATCAACGTACTTTTGCTTCAAAAAACTTAGTTTTGAAAGAATTCTCCTATCACTAGCAATAGCACGAGTTATATGTGTAACTGTTTTGTATCCCACCAAGATCAGTTTATCGATTTGGGATACAGTTACAAAATTTGATAAATTTAGCGCCCAACGTGGGGCTCGAACCCACGACCGTTGGATTAAGAGTCCAACGCTCTACCGACTGAGCTAGCCGGGCACATTTTCCACGGGGAAAAATGCTGTAATATACTAATGCAGAAAATTTAAAACCGTTTTGAAAGTAGGGCGTTGCAAAATATCTTTTGTTATTCGTCGGTTGTTCAGAAAACTATGCATTGATGCATTGACAGTCGCTAGAATACTGCTAGTTGCAATGATCAAGTTGTCAACTGACATTTTGAAGAATAAATAAACTCGGCACCTGCTAATTAGATTAGAATGGAATCTTACGAGGCGTTCCCCAGAAGCCTGAGAAGGGTAGCGACACCGAGCAGGTGCGTCGTGTTGCGATCTACAATGCGCACACCTGCGGATGCTACACAATGGTCTTTATGACATTGTGCGCGAGCCGATGCCAATCATGTCCAGGCTTGGGAACCAGTGTGCTTTGCTGTTTACGTTCGAGACCGCTTCGACACTCTTCATTGACGGTTTACAGTTACAGAGTCCGTAAACACAAACCAGTACCTCCCGTCATGTATGGCAACCCAGCAACGGCATAGCAGACATGCTGTCTAGAGTCTAGACCCACCGCGTTGCACTGTGTTGCTGGACGCATAGGTGCATCCTCAAAGACAATGATGGGCAAGAGATGACAAACTTTGTCAGATAGTTCGAGGCAAACGAAGCAGTGTTCACCTCCAGGATCTCACAGACGTTGACTTCAGTTTAATTCCTAGGCCCACAAATCTGTAAAGCTGAATTATGGTGCCAACATCATGATACCAATTACCAACATGAGTTGTACAATAGGTGGATATATGTCATAAGTCATGACACACATGATGACAGTATGAATGAAATGATATCTTTTCTAAAACTAAATACTCCACTCTTCAACTAACCTTATTTTGTTTTACATATACTCGACACTACACATACTGGATTACTGTTTACTGCCACACCTTTTTATAATCTGTCTCCACCTCTGCCTATTCAACCTCATTCCGTGGTGCTATGTGCTTGGTGGGGCATAGGCCTACATGCAACTGAGGTGCTCCATTATGGTCCGTGGGTAACTGTAGTAGCCCACATCTTCATGATTTTTGTGGATAAACACTGTTTATGGCCTTGCTTTTGTTCTGATAATGTTGTGTTTATTACATTGCTCTCCGCCTCATAACCCTTGTACATTGTTGCTTACTACTCTCACCTATGTGCATGATTCACCTGCTCATCTGTACATGCTTCAACTCTTTACCCATTGCTTACCCATCACCATCTGTGTTATGCAAATGATTGTTGTGTAGGCAGGCTATATTATTTAACATTTATGTTTCTATAATATCTGTTGTTCAATTGAAATGTCATGAGTAGGTAGTGCAATCAATTTTTTTACCTAAAAACGAAAAATTTTCACTTTCCAATTTTAAAATTTTGACTTTACTTTGACCTATAAATTTTCTGCGTTTGCAATTGCAAAATAATTCAGCCTTAGGTGTTGAGGTTAACCCAGAAGCATATTCATGCTCTCTCTGCTTCGAAATTATAAAAAAATTGGTTGTTTAACTTTGGGGATGATGGATTGATAAGTACATTAATAACCAAAGTCGAGTCAAACCTGACAACATCATATAAAGTTGAAACACTATGTGCAATAATGGATTGAGCATTTACCAAACCAAGTACTGTAAGACCACGTTTCTTTCCTCAGCACGCCTATCCTACACAACATTCAATCGTCCAGTGGTGGGAAAAACAACATCCTTATGTCAGAAATCGCAACAAACCAATTATTATGACAGAATTGCAAATAAATTTGCAAAAGTATATCCATATCTGTTGTTGTAGTTTCAATAAAGTATCGATTAAGAGAAAAAAACTGTGTTGCAAGAAAAGTTTGACCCAACGATAAATTTTGACCTAATGATAGATTTTGACTTTTTTTGACCTTATAACTTGGGATTCCTTCATGGTATGAGCGTAAAATTTGGTTTGTGGACGTTTCATAAGCTTTAAAAAAGGACTTTTGGTTGTCCTAGTCATGAGATTATTTCGTTCATGTTTGCAATGGTCCCCCTTTCATTTGCTATTTTTGACTTTGGGCTATTTTTGACTAGGCTAGTCTGTTTGCTTTTCCAATATTTTGTTTGCATCTGATTTTTTGCGTAATGTGTCCCATTTTCTGTATTTTCTCAATGATGGGTCAATTCCCTACAGAACGCGCGCATTTTGAAATGATTTTTGCAGTTTGCGGCAAGCAGTTTTTGTTACAGCTTACTCCTTTAGGTTCCAGACAAGAAAAAACTTGTGCATCTTTGCGCAATACCATGGATGACCCAGGTCCAACGTCTTTAAAATTTCTCAACATATCGTACGAAACGTTGAAGAAAACAGATGTGTACTTGAACCTCAATTTTGGAAAATCCTTGGAATCTGCACGTGTTCTTCACAGACAATCAAATAAATACACATAGGCCAGGTTTCAATGAATGATTATAGGGTGTCCAACAGACTTGCTCTGAGTCTGAAATTTTCGATTCCGACTGCACTGTAATTGAGGTGAATTGGACTACAACCGTGGTACTTCAGTCGGCCAATTACCGAGATGCAACGCTGTTTGGGCCGGGAAAAGGGAAAGATAGAACAGAATACACCACTAACAAATATGGCACGACTCAGCCTCATTGAAGTGCAGTATAACCAAGAGTAGATAAACACCCGTCTGATGAGTTCACGCAGAAATCGATTGCGGTGATAAATTAAACAAGCTGCAGCGCAAGCCTCACTGGACTGTAATCTTATATTTGACCAAAAAAGATGCGCGAAACCACTGAGAAGTCAAGCCTAACGACAATATTACGCAAAAACGTCACAAATATGTACCCGACATTTTTTACAAAATAAATCAAAGGTTGAAAGTTAATATCAGTGATGTAATCGAAACCTTCCTCGGAGATCAAGTCCTTGTCCATAAAAGAAAAACCGAGCCGGAAACATGAATATTCGTGACCGAGATTCGAGGCCTAAAAATCTGTCAGTTAGAGGTGCATCCGAGCCTTTCAAATTCGTCGAATTCTATCCATTTTGGAAATATTTTTGGATTTTTCTTCATCGAGGATAAACCTAACAGTCAACAGGTTGAGCCAGTGGATCTTCACCCAGGGACGACGGAGAAATGGGGCATAAGGGGGGCAACGGAGGCAGAGGTGCCTTTTCATTACAGTATCATAGGTATAATTTCATGGCTTATAAAGATCGGCTTGAAACAAATTTATTGCAGTTATTGGTGCACCCAGAAAATTCAGAATGGTTTTCTATAATTTTTGTTATTGTTTTTGAGGTCAACATTGTTGCCAAACAGAAACAAGCAAAACTGGTAGCGATTTTTTGCATTTTATAAGTTTCCATTGCCCCCAACCCTTTAACTGCCCCCCCCTGCCGTACCGCTGCTCCGGCGTCCCTGCTTCACATACCCATGTCTATAAGTAATTCCAAGTCTCGAGTAAAAGGTCTCGAGACGCATGCTTGCATCCTTCGAGACGGAGACGAATCGCACTGGCTGTAAGCGCAAGGCTGAAGCTTTCCCGCAAGAACACTGCTAGCTTGCTACAGCTGCTGCACATACACAAGTGTCAATGGACTTGCGATCCGCGTAATTAGCACAGATCAGGACACCGTTTTGAAGTTTTGACCTGGGTGACAAGAACTGAGTTGTCTTGATGCCAAACAATAGTAAAATCAGGAGCATATTTTCTGTTCGCAGTTTTTCACCACAGCCCTTCTCCTGTCCCAGTTCCCAAATCGGTCACGTGGTCGCACCTGGTTGAAACTGAATGAAACGTGCGTTCCAATCCCCGACATCAAGAGAAGACCAATCCACTCCCGGTGGACTTTTCTAGTGGACAGCATTAGCATTTTTCGGTATCCAAGCGTCTTGCGTTATTAGATCGCAATAATGTTCGGATAATTTACGCCAACAAAATAAGAAACTGATTAACTCGGCACGTCACCAGGATTTCCTTGTAAGATGGGGCCGAACACCACAAGACAGGGTAATTTTTCATAATTGCAATGACACTTTAACATTGGAAGTATACAGCAGGGAAAAGAATTGAAAATAAAGGGCCCTGACAACATGCTCTTTTCGTGTTGACGACAAACTGACTCCGTAATTCTGTATCTTAAGAAGTTGTGATGTACTTTGAAAGTTTCAGATCAGGTTTTTATGAATCAGTAGGTTGCATGGCGTTTTTGACTGGTTTCGTTTTGGGAATACTCACAAATATCATTCTGTAGCTTACAATTCGTTTTGATTAAGTGACCATCATAATACTTCGTCAATGCGAAATCCGATAAAAGGTTTTTGAAAACTTGCTGATGTTTCTATAGATGTTGCTGCTCTTAAGCTACAGCTTCCTAAAGGCTAGCACAAAATGATTGCTGAGATTAAACGGCCTACATATTCATTCTTAGAGAATTTGATCTGGTATCATCGACAGTGAACGCGATTCTTCACCATATATGCTGATTCGTGCCAAGATTAGACTTAGGACTTAACTGCCCATACATCTCGACTGATGGACTGCGTCTGCCTTCGAAGCAAATGTGCTGAATTCTGTTTACATCTGAAGAAGTGCAGCTGTGAGCCGTTGCTTTCTAAAAAAGTGGAGCTATTGATCGATTTATGAAGTGAAACGAAATGTTTTCAAGTGGATAAGCCGTTACGCGTGAAATTTTCGCACCAAGCACTTTAACGTGTCAGCACCGCTTGCGAATAACAGATTTTCAACCTCTTACGGGATCTTGCGGCCGTTCTGAGAGTTTCGCGTTTCAATGATGGTTTATTCGCGTTTATTTGTATTTTTACTTATTTATCTGGAACTAAAAATCCATACTGCACAAGTTTACATTGTGGAAGAAAGGAGGACTTGCAAAAAGCATCAGACATCTGAAGTGAGCGGATGAAACTTTCGCCGTCGCAAAGCCTCAGCGCAAATGTGCGCAAGCATACCATGTGCGACGGGTGTTTGGGAGGGTGCCCACTTTTAGCTAGATCTGCCAAGTTTGTGGATATCAAACGAATCACGGGAGGTCTTGCGCATTTTCAGGGCATGGAAATATACTTAAGGGCAAAACGCATATAAGGGCAGTTTTTAGGCCAAAAGGAAAAATGCCAACGCGGATTTTGAAACGTTGAGGCGCTGACGTCTTCAGCTATACTCCGATTCGGAAAAAAATGGATGACCTTTTTTAACTGACTTTAGATGAAATTTAAAGAAATTCTGTCAACCAGACGATAGAGATCCACTTTGCACGAGAAAAGTTGGTGACGGAAATTGGGAAAGCGACAAATTTTTCAGAGTAAACGGCTTCTGCCCCCCCACCTGGAAAAAACTTTCGGTACCGCTCGGGCCTGCAGCCGTAGGGGGTGACATTCAGGGGTAGTGCATGTGCTAATACATAATTTAGTTGTGGAGGTCGCAAGCGACGCTTTCGGTTTAGAAACTAGTTTTGTTGCAGATTCCTCACTATGGAGGGGAGAGGACCAGATTGATTTTGCCAAATGTCCTTTCGAACCCTCTACTTATCAACTAACGTGCAAAATTGATAGGTTTTGATCAGATCTATCAAAGGTTACTTAAAACCGTGCGGTATTTCGAGTCCTAGAGCTGCTGTCCCCCGAGACCCTCTCCAGAGGTAAAGCGTGTGTGAAAATGAATTAATGAATGAAACCTGGAACCACATCCTTGTATCAAAAAGATCTGTTGTTGAATCATTTTCCCAACTGAAAAGGCCCTCTACGAGAAAGGTAGGCTAGAAGCGGGGATATTTTTTTGCTCTCTCTGACATGTCTGAGGTCTTGCAGAAGTTCGTAAAGCAGATTTGTGGTGGTTGTTACACGGAGCAACGTTGGCCATAAAACTAACAGACGACAAACGCAGAGCACTTTGGTGTAAATGTCAGAAACGCTGTGCGCGGGACAGAAAATGAAGTTCTGCAAAGTTCAAGGTGCAACTGTACACAGCATTTTTCGTTTTGTAACAAGTGTAGCATAACTTTACGCATGACGGTTGAAAAAGGATTTGGTCGTGGAGCAAGTCAAACTGGAAATGAATCTTTTTGCAACTTTGGTGCCACTTCACTGAAATTAAACAAGTAATGAATGGGACATGCTATTTTTCAAAACTTCTTTTTCTTCTAATTGTCGCTGAAATAATAATAATATTAATGAATAAAAAACGGCCTTCCAGCTGAGGTGTACTCACTGTAAATTCTAAACTCCCAGTACACGTTTCGGCTCCTATCCATTACGCAATTCCTATCGGCTGTGTTTATGTTCCCATTTAAAAACATTCAGACTGTCCACAAATCCAGAGTTGGCGATAGCAGTCACATCACCTTAAAAAACAAATTTAAATAAATATCTCACGTGCAGTGGTGCTTGCTTATGTCGCAAAGTTGAGAAACTCTTGAACGTATGGAAGAAAACTGAAAAAGAACGCATTGCTTCAGAAACGAAAGTATTTTTTACGGTTAAGAAGAAATAGCTTTTAGAAGTTTCGCCTAAATGTCCACTGTGAATTTTTTCCCAACAGGACATTTCGAACCAGAAACACATTTGTGTCCGAAACAGCCGCTTTCGGGACGGTGGAAGCGCAGAACAAAACGAAACGTGTTTTGGGCACTCTGCCCGGTTGGCATTCGTGCTCACAGTCTTTTCGCGTTCAACAGGGGAGCGCCCCTGCGTGTCTGTCTCGCTTTGATTTTCATCTGATTAAAGTCACCCTGGGCATGACCGATAATGCGAACACGAAAAAGCCAAACCGGGAGGAAACGAAGAGCGGTAAACCTTCGCTGCTTCATTAACAGTAAAGCGAGAGGTCTGATGCCGCAGCACCGACCCAATCGGATTTACGCATTCGGGTGACTTGTGCAGGTGCAAAGGGGGAGAAGCAGTGTAAAGAAAGTTAATATGCTTTTCGTTGGTGACGGAACAAAAGAACCAAATCATCTCGCATTATGACGCAATTTCACGGTCTTCATGAGCGTCAGAGCGGCAAAACAGACGATGATGTCATAAGGCACGGTTCGAGATGTTTTCAAAGACAGGACAGGGTAGTTACCCAATTTTTGCTTCGACATCCTATCGCGAAAATTACGTTCCTTTGAACACCTTTCTTTGCCAGGTAATCCTAGGAACAGGACTGCAAGGAAAATCAAACTATATGGCGTTGCTTTCTTCAGATGGGCCTTTGTGTCGTCACAGGGATGAACGAAATATGCAATAAACGGAAACCATATTTTGCATTTTGCAAACGTCTAACTGGTGTCTTTGTAAAAAAATGTTTTTGCCCAAAGTAAGAGATTTAACTAACTACAAGACATTTCGAATGCAACTTGAGAGCAGGGGGGGGGTATTGGAAAAACAATATTTATAAAAAAAAGAAAATTATATCGTAAGCGCGAACACACTCAAGTAACCAGAACAGCAGATTGCATACAGGCAATTTTAAGTTCCTCAGAAACTGTTAATGTACGCCCTCATATTAAACGCAGGTATTGTCGAAAACATCCTGCGAGTACTGCGTTTGAAATTTGCGAACTTGAAAGTCGAAATTTTACATCATGTTGACCAAGTCCTCATGATAACGTCACAATGAAAACAACCGATTGTTCCAGCATTCATCTGCACGTATGACTGCCAGGTCAAACGTGACAAAACGCATTGAATACTTCGACTTTACAGTGACTGGGTAGTTCGTTCGCGTCGCACGTTACATGAAGTGTAACTTGATGCTACATTTTTTGACCTATATTTGCCACGTTCCGCGAACAGGGTGTCGGCCGCAAATCCCGGAGTAATAAACTCACCTTTTGTTCATGCGTTTTTTGGTCTCAGATTTGCAAAGGCGATTACGGTTCTTGTTTTAAGCAGCGGTCGCAAGGTAATCGCGTCAAAATCACGGCGCGTAATTAGGCTTGATAAACAGTGCGCCCTGTTTGTCAAAGCTATTAAAACACATTCTGAAGCGCGACGCTAAAGCTACAGAAAGATGACCGAAGTTCAACGTAACGGCCTACAGCGGGCGTCAGCGGCGGACAGCTGGTTTGGCGATTTCTACCAAGCAATGCGCATGATTTGCTGTATGCGCGCTATTCTGGGTGAACCGATTGCGTGCTTTTGTGAGGGCACCGCGTTCTTGCTCCTGCGCTGAGCGATCAGAACTACGCTTCTCGCTCAGCTTTCCGGACGGAAGCGAAAATATGTTACGCGGGTAACATATCAGGTCTGTCAGGTGACGCGGCTCAACCAAGCGACGAGTGATTGGGCCAGACACGGCGGCGCCAGCACACCTGGGTGCTGGAGCTCGGCGACGTTGTGTCCACAGCGCGATGTAATTTGCGGTACACACACGTGCACTTTACATCACAAAGCAATTACCTTATCCGTCCGCATCCGTCGCTGCGAATGCATCAGCTTGGTCGTGTGCTTTTTATCGCCATCGACATCGCAGGATTTTCGGCCATCTCTCTGTGACAATGCAGAGATGTGCAGGGACAAACTACAGTGTTTCCCAGAAAAACATCCTGCCGATAACGTCCTTCCTGACACTCGGAAACCTTAGTGCTCTTCGTTTTACTTCACAGCTTCCAGTATATTGTTCCAAACCGTCAACAGGTTGGCAAATGCGATGAAACGTTTGCAACAAAATTAGATAGGATTTCCGGCTTTCGGCAAACGCGCCCAAACCAGTGATGATGCAGCGATTGTGTCCCATTTTTGACGTTCTGACATGGCTGATCTTCCAAAGTCCTTTTTCTTTGCATGTATCTCTGTACGCTGCATAGAAGTGATTGTGACAGCATCACATCACCTTGAATNAGCCGCACCAAAACCATTCGAACGTTGTTTTGTATCAGTGTAGTGCATCTGCTCAGAG
>JGI24021J15306_10008705_pt1 | contig 12501 bp, 8 predicted proteins | sample Ectturendosymbi1_FD_15306 | JGI IMG/M metagenome (IMG submission 15306) | reverse complement strand
AAAATGACTACATGCTCAGTAAGATATGAACCACATTTATCTGATAAGGCTCGTTCTTCTGAAGCGTCCCGGTTTTCAATCACAAAAATATGGTATGCCTACCTAAACCTACCCACTAAAATCCGTGTAAGTTAAATCCAAGTCAGCTAAGTTTATGTTTCCAGTAAATCTTGAAATAAATATGGATTTCACAAGATATGGCTGGCAGAGGCAAAGGAATTCGTGCATAGCCTCACAGCACAAACCCGCAAAAATAGGTCTACGGCAATTACGCCGAAGCTTCCGACAATTACTATATGCTGTCGTGCGAGAGCGCTGATGTGAACGTTCCGCTGTAACTCTTCATTCCTAATCTCAAACCAGATCTTACCGAGAGCTGATTGGTTGACGATACCAAGATGGTGATCATCGAGAGGTCGTCGCTTGCTACGCAGTCCAAGTGCATCAAGGAAATTCTTGCCGCTTCCGCTGAAAAGAAACAGACGGTTTAAGTTCTTGGCAATTGTCATTTACTGATACGACACTGACGCTCGACGATACAGATAGTCACAAATCATTCGGACTATTTTCAGACGTTTTCTACCGCAAAATTTGCCCGCCGACCAAAATCAATGAAATAACACCGAGAGAATTTCTGGCTGACGAATGCCGAGACATGCTCTCAATTATAGATTTAGTGATCTTAGCGTTGATGAGAAAGGCGGCGTTGTAACTGGAAAGTGGAGCTACATAAGAGTAGTTCAGTGACTGTCAGGTTGGTCGGGATTTACAGAGAAGGCAATGTTTTGTTCAAGACCTAATCCGTTGAATATGTGCTTGATCTTTATCATGCCCCTTGAAGATTTAATCGTGTTTGCGAATCGAACCAGCAAGCTTCTCTTCTGCTGCTGTAATGTTTTGTAATGTTTTAAGGCGATTTTGAACGACGTCTTGGCCTACTCAACTAAACTGGCAGTTGGCGTTTGTAGCTATGTTCTGGTATTTTTCCTCAGTTGCTTTCGACTCTTTCTCGATGATATCCTTTACGGATTTCTCTGGTGCTTCCTGTTTTTCCTTTGTCTTCATGTCGGCCTATCCCGGCAGTAAATCATCCTCTGTTGTTTGAAATTTCGTAATTATTACGTAATATTCCGATCTGAACTTGGCGCCAAAAAGATGCTACGCCCATGTGGGCAGATGTTACCCTCTTCCCACAGTTACACCACTGGTCTTGTGATTTTGATAAACCACTTGTACAAACCTTATTTGAGAAACTTTGTGTTAGCTGGATACTGCACCTAGCAACTCCATTAAAGTTCGTTTATGTACATGAAGGTCAAGCAGGTGAGACAATTTGTCAGAAAGAAACTTTCTGAACGTAAGTTTCCCATTGAAAAGAACATGGGTTAAACATCTGTCACGCAGAATAGACTAAAAATGAGCTACCCTGTTGAACTACTTTTGAGGATCAACCGCAAAAAGATAATATCGGACACATTTAACATCAACAACTGCCATATCTGACATATTTAGCTTAATCGGAACAGAAGTAGCAAAGCATACATTCGCCTCGACTGGCTAGCTACGAATGTCACGTGATCGAAACACACCAACGAGCGTGTTAACATGATTTGCAACTACCTGGAATTACGTGACGCACGAGCTGTTTTTCGAGCAAAACACTAAACTCAGATTTTTAATTGAAATGAAAAATGACAAACTGTCATATTGGTGAAGAATAAAGCAATACGAAAAAGACAAGAGTTGAAAGACAAGCAAACAAGTGAGAAATACACGTGTCAGAAGGTGCAGTCATGCATTGTTTAATCTGACATTTACCATACACAGCTTTTTTGCAAATCACGCAAATATCTGTTGTTCCATTTCTGCAGTTTTTGCCCGAGGACGTTTTTCGTTTTTCAGGTGTTGGAGCACACTCTGCAACGGATCGTTTGTAGGCTTTCGTTTGGAGTGTCACCCCCGTCAGATTTTCGTTAGCTCTCTATGACAACATTTTGCGGCTTACGCTGGAATTGACAGCGTTCTTATAAATAATCCAGCCATTCATAAGTGCCATGTTTATTAGATTGTAAAACACACGGAGGCCAGTGCATACTGTCAGCTTTCACAGAGTAGCATCCTGACATTTGGTCAAGAACATCGACTCCCGCCTTACTTTCCTTGTGAAAGGAGTATTGTTTCGGGTTTTGTTTTCGTGTACTTCGACGGAATGGCCACATTTGGCTGCAATGGATTTAGTATCTTTACGGATTTTGACTTCTTGCATTGATGCTTAGTTATAGTAACTCTAGCAACAGACAGCAGCATCAGCTCACTTGACAACGGTGGCATCATGTAGGGTGAAAGTTATCGGGGGCCGTTCGTACAAAAATTATGTTGGACACATTTGGCAGAAAAAAACTGCTAAATAGGACAAGTCAGCTTTCTTAGGAGATACGTTTGCCTACTAAATAGCAGTATGTACGAAAATCCAAAACGTTTCACAATAAGACGGCCATAACTTGACGATAAACAACACGAAAAAGCGAATGATGAATGAATGCATGGACACGTAAATGAATAATGAAATTAAAAATCAAATTTAAAGATATGCGCAAATCACGCGTATAAAACAAATTACTGTGTGCTTAGACGCATGTCGAGCAAGCCAGTGTTTCACTTTTATTTTTGCTGTTTTTACTATTTCGTGACAAAATTTTTAAATATTTACAGTAATTATAAATATTCAAAGCCAACCTTTTCTTAACGGCGCTGGACGTGCTAATTGAGGTTTTCATACTCAAAATATCTTCAGCGTTTTGTGGAAAAACTTCATCTACAGCCGAAGTTCCATTTGCATCATCTGGGGCAAGGTACTTCATCGACAAAGTGATGGTTGTCTATAAAAAAAACGTTTCATTACCTTATGGTTCACAATTTACACAATTGGTCAACGGTCGATTGATCAGGCAGTGTTTGTATTGGCGGAGTGGAAAACAAAGGTAACGGACAAAAGAGTTGTTGGTGGTGGTGTGACCTCCTGCATATGTGGGTGGAAGTACTTTAGGAAGTTGAAAGGTCCAATAATTGAATCCGTCAACAATAATTGAAAGAATATTAGGCAAGCACGGGCTTAACTTTTAGCTAAGCCCGTGCATGCCTAAAACTCTTGATTGCTTGACAAACTGACAGTTGCTAAACTAATTCAAAGACGTTCGGCATTTAGCAGGTTTTTTTAAGCAGCAGGCCGCGGACCTGTAGCTCATGCTCAAGTCTGGTTTAGAAGGACCTCGACTGTAACTGAGTGGAAAATTATTGTACGTATTTCTTGTTGATATTTTGTTGACGGCAGTTGACGACAGGCCTTAGCCTGAATATTGTATCATACAAGAAACATGGTTTCATTCACAAAATCATGCCAAGAATTGTTGTTTTTATTTCCCGCGGAGGGAAAGTAGTTAAATGGCAAACACGATTTTGGTTACTATTGAAGAAGCGGGTGAGGATAATGAGGTCCACGATATTACTGCAAAACGATCTAATCTTTTCGACGTGATGGTGCGTTCCTCTCATGTGCTCCTCTCTGCTAGCTTCCAAAAGACACAGGTTGGTCGATGTGAATGGGATTCTCTTGGTATGGGACGGTGGACTTGAAATGTATCCCATGTCCCATCGTAAGTAATGTTGTTAACGTCATATAGCAGGAATTTTCTGAATTTGGATACCATTTGCTATATGCTCACAGCACTGTAAATATCAGACGTAGATGCTCAGTGCCATGGCGTAATGATGCGTCCCCAAAAATAGGGTTACTGGGCACTTTCTCGGAGGCAACTACAAAAGGTCACTCAGTTTTCCTTTGCCCCTTTAAATGGGGGTTTGTGGGTATTTTTTGCCACATCTTTGTAGAGTCTGAGCATAAGACATACATCATGATATATAATGTAATTCGATTACTACTTTCTTGAGATTACGTGGGGTGGGACTGGCGCAAGTGACCATGGGATGGTACAGAAAAAGTGTCCCATGGACAAGCCTGAAAAAGACTTAAGTGCGTATTTATGGCGCCAAACAACGTAGGAAGGAAATGTACCAGTTCTGTGAAACAAGAGAAGATTTAATGGCAAAGATGCGAATGTTTTCCATGATTTTCAAAAATGCCGATTTTCGGCCATAACGAGCCAACCGATTACGATAGTTGAAAGATCTGGTGGCGTCATGCAAGCGAGCAAATCAAAACAAACACGTTTCAGTCAGATAAAAGGTGAAAACGTCATAGAAACAGGTCAACAAGTAATGTCGAATAGATGTTGTGTGCCTCGTTGTAAGGGCAACTACTCTAATGGCCCGAGAGTACATGTTTTCAAATTTCCAACTGATTAAGCACTGAAGCAAAAGTGGGTATATGCCATGTGGAGGGAAGATTTTGCACAAACACGATGCAGGAAGGGAAGCACATGACGCACAAGAGCTCGGCATCTAGAAACGTGGTTTCATTCACAAAATCATGCCACGAATTGTTGTTTTTATTTCCCGCGGCTGGAACGTAGTAACGGCAAACACGATTTTGGTTACTATTGAAAAAGCGGGTGAGGATAGTGAGCTCCACGATATTACTGCAAAACGATCTAATCTTTTGGGCGTGATGGTGTGTTCCTCTCACCTGAAAAGCTAATATGTGTAATTTACAATTGACCATATTTCAATAAACTGTTTAACTTTGTAACTTTTAATTTTTTTAGATGTGCGAAAAACATTTTCGGTAAACTGAAAATCGCTGGAAAACTTTAGCATTTGGTAAAAAAAATAGACGGCATCTGTTATATCCTTTTAATGTACCAAGACTGTTGCCAGGAGATTTCTTTTAGCAAATGCCAAACTGCACATATCATTTGTCGGGACCGAGCTTATCACGCAGGCTGAGTTTAAATGAAAGATGTTTTTCAAAAGAACAATCCAATTTACCAAAAGCTTTGATGCAGAGCAGGGACGAATGCGAGGAACAGGAAAAATACGATCCCTGGAAGAAATAGTATTTCCTTACGACAGGTTTTTAAAAGTGAGGAAAATTCTGCTTAATGTCTACTCGAAAGCTGAAACTTAAAACAAGACATAACTTTGGCAAATTTTGAGTTTGGTTGGAATGAATTTGTTCGCGTACGAAATGATTCAACTGAGCAGCTGGTGTTTTTGAGCGATGACGATTTTTTGAAACTAGAGTGTTTACCCGCCATTAGTTATATTGCTGGGTACGTTTGCTTTGCTATAAACAAACGGTTGAAGTGCATTCATTGTGAACGTCGAATGGCTTCTGATAGTGGTGATTTCCAGTACATTAAAGCTTTTTATTAGAGGCATTTCATGGAGTGGTATTTTATTTCCATCACCAGAAATGGTTCGCATTGCTTTGATAAGCTACTTGGTTATTATTATGATTTTTATGATTTGTGAAATTGACGATCAATGTTTTTCAAGGCTTTTTGAAGGACCGAAACGGTCCCTCAAATTTTTCCAGCGGTCTCTCAAAGTACAGTAGAACCTCACTGCATAATCAGCGCCAATATAAAGTAAAACCTCGCTTTATGACTATCTCGGTATTCAGATGTAGTAGTTGGGGTCTCTCAAAATGTCTTAACGGTCACCAAGGTCAAACCTTAAAAGAAACTAGTGACAAATATCGGAAGTGTTTTTTCAAGCGCGAATTTGCTGTTAAACTATCGCAGGCGGTCTTGGAAGTTGAAGATTTTCCTTTTTTTCGATGGGCAAGAGTAAAAAAAGCCATGATCCATGTACGCTAGTAAAGGTGGCTTGTTGGATTTGGTCAAACATTTTGCTGAGCAATTATCGTTTTAAAAGAAATGATGAACTACAGACCTTGATGTGGTTTGACAAGTGCAAGCGCTCACTTCATGCTTAAGTACATTCACGTTGAATGAAGTGACTATATCGCAGAAGACTTTGTAGCATAACTGTAGTAATGTGTCATGGATATCAAGGAATGTATGCAAAGAGTTGTTGTGCCGGTGTACAATGTATTGTTTAAATATAAATAATGCGAAAATCATCCCAGCAGCACGATTGAATGTATCGCACATCCATGACGGATAACGGCTCACTGTGACTTATGCACGTTCTTTGACTCACGCTGAAAGGCCTTGTCTCCCTGGCGGCCTTGCTTAAAACTACCCAAAATGCTTCAGTCACAAATAGCGAGTTTCACGCAGACACGGCGTGATCAAAGTGATTTATGTCATGCGCCAGGCCAGGAAGGAACCTGAGCGTGCCCAAGGCCTCCTAGATAGACATATTTTCTAGGAGGCCTTGGCGTGCCACTTCTCTCGGTGTGGGTGGAGTCACATGCTCAGATCTGCTAACAATCAAAATTATTTCATACAAAGGATATCTTAAAATTCTGGTGAAAAGACCATTTTTTAGAGAGGCTGCATTTTGGAGACAAATATAACCGAGTCTGAAAAACTTCCCCATGGCATCTTTCTGTAAACAGTATCGGGATTGTTTCCTCTCACATTGTGAATAAGTTTGCTTTTGTTTAACCATGTTTAGTTATACGCATTTTTGTCGTGGCGTATGCCTTCTCCAGGAGAGTAATGCTTTCGTTTGCTTGTTTTTTTGTCAATAGTGTGTTTTGCCTACCGTATTTGTGCCATAGCAGTTCTTAGCTGAGCGGGCTACAAACGTGAAAAAATGTTCGATTCACTTGCACTTTTCACCACGTTGCTTGATGTTAATCGTTCCGTAATTGGCTTTAATGTTGATTTCCCGATTTGGTGAGACCTGTATTATGGTCACGACTTGTGGTTGAAACAACAGCTCGCGTGCTTTATCCTAATACCTTAATCTCGATTTAGGTTTTCATCATTACACTCGTAAGCTTTCATATGCAGTTTTTAGAATTGAGGATGCCTAAATTACGTGACATCGCTTCCTCATGAAAATAGTTTGCTGGTCGATTTGACTGCGTCGACATTGTGGAGACGTATTGTTGGAATGAATCCTTTGCAATCCAATGTACATCATATAAAGTAACAGTCTTGTCGCTCCCACATCTTTTGTCACTCTCCCCTCTGCGTGACGTGCTGGCATGGGTGGGGTTCCACGCACAATGGAATGACTTTAAATGACACGTGGATACTTAACGCACTATACAATATATCTCACCTTCATTGTTGTATTGTTTGCATCAAGCAGTGAATCGGTAACAGACAAAACACCTTGTTTCACAACTTCCTGGAGAACCATTTGGAATCTACCGATCAGTCTGAAACAATAAATATTGTTTGATCATCGGCTAATAATGTATTCATTATATCGTTTTTTTTGCCTTCCATAAAGTGAGAAGCCATATTCATAAAAAATATAACCTTAACTTTGGCTGAGAAAATTGTTCTAAATTACACAAGGGCAACCATTTATCTCTCTAAAAATTCGCTAAAGAAATAATCACATTGGAAGAAAAAATATGCGAAGTAAGATGGTTACCTGTTTGAAAATATTTTACTATAGTTATAAACATCGATTGTAATCCTTTCGTTGTCTTTGATGGTGCTGGTCAGTGTCCATTGGAATGTCTACGAATCACAGGGTATATTACTAGATTTACAGTAGAGATGTAACAGGAACCAGCAACGTTCTTATATGAAGCCTGAAATGCTGAGCAAAAATCTTATTTGTTCGTAGAAAAGGATCTGACTTATACAAGGAAGCTTAACAAAGATTTTGCTCCAGCCACGGCCCACTTAAGATATCTCTTATGGAGCTTGCGTTACAGTCCGCTTGGTGGGCTCATTGAGACCTGCGTGAGCAACACAGCCTTAGCGAAACTTTTCTTTTCTTCCAACACCAGCTGGGTACAGTATGACGAATGCTATACAAAAAGATAAAAAAATAAAAGCACCAACAACTAAATTTTAACCGACCTGATCGAAGGCTGCGGATTCTTCACAGTCTTCGATGATTCTCGACTGGAAAGTGCGATCTGCAAAATAAGATTTCTAGTGATCCACATACGCGCAAAGTTTAACCAAACGCTGAGTGCATTTTCACAGCAAAAGCGTAAAGCAAAAACGTCACGTAATAGTCTCGTTGTTGTTGAATTAAATACAGAAACTCGTATTCATTTGAATCAAGCAGAACTCTCATTAAAAATCGTCCCACATATTAGGAAAACGTTCAATTCAGGCTGTTTTTTCCAACGTCATAACTACACGCATTAGCATGGGTGTAATTTTTCTTAATAATACATACCTCTGTGGGTGACATGAAACGATTTAGCTCAAGATTGCCTCTACCTATTTCTTCTGGTGTCAAATTGGACGTACAGTAGTTTTTGACTAGAGCAGTGACGATTGTTCCACAACAAATTTTAAAGAAGACGGATGGATAAAGAACTTGCTAAATATCGTCCTGAGTTGGCACTGAATCAAACGAGATAAAATAACTTTGCTTTATTCACTCAGAGCCTTTACCTGGCCGTTCATTCAAAGAAACTATCCGAAATGTACGATGTGTTCAGATCCAATGTAAATCGCTATTTACATCACCCACCCTATTTTTACACACTTGTAATTGTTGCGGCTTTCTCTTAGCGGTTTTCTGGTGTTATGGTTAGGTTTCAAGTTAGAAAGATCCAAAGCAAACATAGGTACAGTGTTTAGTGACTAGGTATGTCGCTTCAACTACGCAAACAATAGCGAGCGAACCTGGACATGGCGCGAAGGCCAGTGGGCGACGTGGACGTGACGTGAAACCTTAGTTTTCACCGCGTGGGTGACGAATCGTGTTGGTCTTCGGTCGAGCCAAGAAACGTAATGAGAACAATCTTCGCAGTGTATAGCGCAATGTGAAAGGTAACGCAAATGCCATGGCTCGATACATACAGTAGCCTATGTCAGTTGAAGTTTTGTTTTTGGTCTTAGTGTTTTCTTCTTTTCAGAAAAAAAGCTCTGCATGCTGACCATAGCCCCAGGGTAAAGAATAAGTTATCCCGTTTTATTTGAATTCTGTTTAGTCTTTCGTTTCTGAGGCTGTACTAACACACTACGTTTTTAAGCACCACGCATGTTTTCCTTATTTCACTTGCTCACATATCAACAACTTATTTTCACCTTTATTTGAAGGCCTAATTCGATGCGTTCCAACAACAACACATCAAACCATTGTTTGTTATATGTTTCCGTTGATATGACACTTTTAACAGTTGTTCTTCTTCCATTCGCTTTATTCGCTTTTATTCGTTTAGTACAGAAATTCATACGGACAAAATGTAAAAAATACATGAAACATACCTTTGGCTTCTCTAGCTTTTATGACTTGGAGGTGTGGGAATATATACAAAGGAAAACCTTACGATCTTTACCAAAATCGTTCTAATTTTTGACTAAACAGTTTGATGAAAGTTCGCCGTTGAACTTTTTCCTAAGTCCAAATTCATGAAAACATTTCGGCAGCACCGTTGAAGTGCGAACTGATGTCCGTTAGTGAAAAGTTTCTAAGTACAAAATTACAGAATATTTTGACAGAGCCCAGGTAAGCGTGAGCCGAAGTTGGCAATGGCGTTTTCTGTTTTAACAGGATGCAGCTGCACTCAATCATATCCTGTGCTCTTGCCACGCTTTCCGTCGCAAAGCAAAATAAAGCACTTGTGTAAAACCGAGCTGTTTTCCGACAAAGCTTCGTTCATTGTTTAAAACTCGCTTTGCAATCCTACGGCGCTTCGCTGTGTACCTTCAATCATAGTTCGGTTTGACAGAACTTTGCCGCCTGTCAACTTTCACTCACACTTTCGTCAGAGCTTCCTCTCCGTCGAAAGTCTGCATCGTAGCCAACCTGCAAGGTATTTCTGCAGGCAGGTATCAACTGCGACTGTCAGTGAAGGTGGTTATGTTGGGAGCTGTGTGTACAAACACATCACTCGAGTTGGCAGCCCCTGGTATTTCGCTTATGTGCCTTCTCGGCCGACTTTCCGGGATTTTCCATGGTTCCAGCTTACGTTTTTGATTGACGGGCTCAGGATTTTTAACTACAATGCCTTGTCTGCTCAGATTCATTTGACAAACAACAGCCTCTGCGGCAGTGGTTCTCACCGGGGGCCATGGACCCCAATGTGCCCGTAGAAACATTTTTGGGGGTTCGTGAGCTTTGTATGTGAAAGATGGAAGCAAATAGCGAATACCAAAATACCCACCGTGGTGGTCTAACTTGCAAACGATGACAAATCGAGCGCAACTCTACTTTAGAATCCAGGCTACAGGGCTACCCAAGATCCGGCTCATATGAACGAACATGTTCATTCACTTTTTCACTTTAGCAAAAGTATGCAAATTGTTATTTAATCAAATTCAGTGGGACGATTGAAATGATGTGTTTTTGAGTAGCTTATCCATAGGAAAAGATTCTGGAAGAGTCCATTTTACATCATCCTCCAGTTCAAGGCGATTTCTGTTTGTAGTTTTGATGAGAAGCAGTGTTGAGAAACCGGTCTCGCACAACTATGTAGAAACAAAAGGCTAAAGGGAGGGAGGTTCAACTTTAGGAACGTCAGTATACGAGCTGATCATATGAATCGAGAATTGCTCGGTTGTCTTGTTATCTATCTAAAACGTCTAAACGTTTTTTGTATGTTGATGATCAAAAGAATGAGTTGATTAGAAAAAAAAACATTGAAATCCAGCCCTGGTTGACTGTAACAAGCAACAACTTTTTTTTAGTAGACGTTTCGTTATTTCTTTCAGCCACTGGCGAGCAGGCAAAGATTTTAAGGAAAGTTTGCTTTAATTATTTACATCAAAGGCTAATTTGCAAATCAATCCAATTCGCTCCGCTGTCAACAAACATTTCAAACACCCTTCATCACTTGCTGGCTTTTAGGGAAGTTGACGCCCCTTCCGCGTTTCACCCCAAAGGGAAAATTACTGACGAAGGCGAGGAATGTTTGCATTGGCTACGATACTCCTATGAAACTTTGTAAATGTAAGATATTTAATGCGACTGTAAAACGTATATTGAAGACAATTCAATGCAAAAGTCAATAAAATCTCGTTTGTGTAGTTTTCAGTTTGTTTTACTGCTTTCGATGTTATAAACCTAAATAAATTTCTCAGTTTCTCAAACTTGCTGACTTCCAGTGGATACAAATACAGGTTAAACATTTCACATCCAAGCAAAACAGTGTTAATAAGCCGGGAAGTAAGCCCGTGTGTTTGCAAAGAGTGACCCCACAAAGAACCATACACTTGTGGATAAAATCCTAAACTAACCTTAAACTTTATTCTTCGTTATTTTCAGCATCTGCACATGGATTCTGAGCATGAATATTTCCAAAAAATATTATTTACCAACATTTGACAACTAAGGAAAATGTGTTTTTGCGTCGACGTCTACTTGGCCAACAAACCACGCAAGGCAGAAATTTTCAAAAACGTTTCCGTTGTCTACGAGGTCTGCTGATAAGCTGCATGTTTCATTGGATTGAGAAATTCAGAGAACATGAGTCTGTCCACTGCCTTATTCGTAAAACGTGAAGGACACGTACTCTGATTGGAGGACGAGTTGTAGGAAAAAAGAAATACTGATGCTGCTGCACGCCCAGGACACTATTTGAAGCACATTTGAAGAAAACGTAAAAATTCGACACAAACTGACTCACGAGGTGAAAACGTCCAGAAAAGGTCATCCTTGAATTGAAGTTGAAGTCAATCAAGTTTGAAAACAATGAATGGATTTTTGTAAGTTTAATTTTGATTTTGTAAGTTGCTTTCTTTGGGTCACCCTGTTATTGGTTTACAAGCTTGACTAAATAGACACCAATTCTTGTGAAAACAATTTTCAGAGAATTTCGCACAAGGTCATAAAGATATTAGCTGTATTAATGTTTGTCGCTCATAAATGTTTATTGTTTGTTGTTGTAAAAGTTGTAACTTTACTTAAAGTAAAGTAACGAGTGTGACACGCTGCATGGTAAGACGCTATAACTGATACAGTAACGGGTGGGTCTAATGTAGTCTTTTGCGTATATTTTCAATTTACCAAATTGCACGAGGTTACTTGCAATCATTTGCTGCTTGTTGGCTGCTTATAATTAATTGGGCGCTCGCTATAGGCAGATGGCCAGTGCATAGCTCCACCAGTTGCAGTAAGTGCCCTGAGCTGGAATCTGGTGAAGCGGAACACCTGATCTGCACCGCTTGCCGTTCGAACTTCCGACCGAGGAAGTGATTAAAGCCAATTGCTCGCTATCTGCGCCTTTATCGATTTGACCAAAGAAGCGCTTCCCTCGTCATTTCTGATCGGGGCATTTTGAGTTTCGGCTTTCACATCAGGCACATTCATCTGATGCAGTTCCATCTGACTCAGCCGAATTCCATGCAGTGGCACTTGTGTGACCACTACATCACTTCCCCCTTTAACTTGGTTAGGATTCAGCCAGGTTTCCCCGGCCCCTTCACGGTTGGTCTATGGCGGGAGGTTTCCCTCCATGAGACCTTCCCTGAAGGTGTCCTGCAT
>JGI24021J15306_10008702_pt1 | contig 12503 bp, 13 predicted proteins | sample Ectturendosymbi1_FD_15306 | JGI IMG/M metagenome (IMG submission 15306) | reverse complement strand
ATTTTATAGTGTGGCTGCTTAAGAGCAGCACTCCAGCTACACTGTGTTGCAACCACCAGGGGAGATACCACCACTCTAGATTAAATAAGGGCAGGATGCTTTTCTCACCATGTACCTATAGGGGTGGCTTGGTCTCCATAAACGACATTTAACATATTCCCAACCGAAGCCGTAATTAATATGTTCGCCTAGGTAAAAATTTGACCCTGACTACGTCCATGTACATTTCATATTATTGCAGCCAGGACACATTATTTCATATATGAATTATTGATGTTTATCTATTGAGGTACTTCAAATTGTGAAAATTATACTAAAAAGGCAAATAAGCAGAAGTTGACTGTAACTAACAGAAATATTCATTAGAAACTTCGGCTAATAATAAAATAATCACCAGAAGAACTAATTTATATATGCTTGATATTCAATAGTTTTCAAATGAAATTGTGTTTTGAAATCAGCATGGTGAGATGTCTTTCATAAAATTTCTGTTTTTTCTCACCATGTACCTATAGGGGTGGCTAAACCTGCGCTATGTATGAGCCGCATATCGTAAAATCCCAAGTTAAATCTAAAAACACTAATTCATTTGCAATCTACGCTTCTGTGACATCATTATTATTTTTGGAACGACTTGCAAAAGTAATACCATACGACACGCTAGCTACCACAGTACCATTTTACAATATTTTTGCACTTTGCAATAGAAATAAAAAATAAAAAACAATTATAGAATTTTTCAAAAAGCTCAAAGAGCCGCAGTTTGTCCACCCCTGCTATATACATTACTACTAGGTCTGTATCATTTGACATTGAATTACCCACCAACTACTTTCCAGAATAAAGTTTACAAAGCAAACTGATGTGGTATTGATACTGTAAAAATCTGTGGGCCATACAAAAATGGCACATGTTGGAAGTCAGCCCACAGAAAAATGCGACTTGAGTGTGGGTTGCTTGGCTGTAGTAATTGTTAGGCAGTGTCGTCTTTAGAGATTAGCATATGAATTAAAATTAATTTGGCCTAAAAAACAAGTTATTTGGGAAATCAGTGCAGACTAAGCTTGTAATGTTTGGTTTAGGGCAGTGGTTTTTAACCTGTTTTCATACAGTGACCCATTTTGCAACCCAATTTAACCTAACGACCCCCTTGCGAAAATTTCCTGACAGGCATATGTATTGCAGTTTTGTTTGTACAATCGAAAATCACAATGACAAAATAAGAATTTAGGGTATAACTGTGTTGAACGAAGACTCATTTTACTCTGTCATTAAGTTCTTGCACATGGCAGCATCAGTGAGAGAGCCCGTGCAGTCTCACTATCACTCTAGATACAAATCACTCCACAGCACAATTCATTGAAAACTAGAATAACTCCCAAGGTAGCTACCGCATTCAGATGTCTAATTTACAGAACACATTATTACGTCACAGATTTGTTCGTGCGTTGCTAAACGCAACAATACTGCAATGGTCATAATCATACTCAAAACTTTGTAATAGTCAAAATCACCCTTAAGAATTTTTGAATGAAAAAGTAGGTTATCGTTTGTGCTAGATGATCCTATTATTTTGGCTACGACAAACAAAAAATCTTTCCATATACAAAATATAAAATAAAGAAGAAATTATGCATATTTTTTCAGAAGCACTCGCGACCCCTAAAAAAAAGGCAAACGACTCCCATGGGTTCGCGACCCCAGGTTGAAAACCACTGGTTTAGGGTAAGCATATTGTCCTGTAATTAGCATTGCTGGCAGACTTGTAAACGGTCCTCATTTTGAAGCCCGAACCTGGCTCGAGTCCGAAATAATAAGCCCGAACCCGGCCCGAGCCCGACATTTATTTGTGAGGCCCAATTTCGGCCCGAAAACCAAATTTACCGAGTGCGTCAAAATATGCGCAACTGCGGGGTATCAAAACACGTAGTTTACCGGTGTAGCTGCAGATACACTGTTTTATCGCACCCGAAATAGCAATTTGACCATAACATCAACTTAAACAAGCACAAACTCAGGTTGTTAGTCAATGATGACGCTGCGGAATGTAATGTTTCTCAAGATATAGAATTATCCACGGTGGCGTTATAAGCTTAAAAGGAACTATTTAGGATAGCGCTATAGGCGTGAAAACCCGGTTTGTGCCCATCGCTTCTTAAAATAAGTCAAGCATCGCGTTAGCGATTGATCTTTTCGACGCAACTCCATCCCGTGCTAATTTCCTCACCGCTGTTCCCTTCTGAAAAAAGAGTTTGAGACTAATTCGAACAGAGAAGAGAAGAACGCAGCTGAGTTTGCAAACGGAATTAGCTGAAGAAAAATCGCAATCACTTCACTCACAGTCACCAGGGTGAGCATAGGAAATGTACTTCAAGAAAGAAAAAAATTGTTACTTTGAATGATATCAAAAACTTGTGTATGCAGGCCCGAAACAGTTTGACAAACTTAAGCCCGAACCCGGCCCGGTCCGAAACGCCCGGCCCGTCTTACAACTCTGTGCTGGCTTTTCCATCTTGTTTGTGTGCAGAAGTTTTTAACGCACACGTGATACCTGCTTTTTTCGCTGAGACATTTTGGTCACTGAAATATTTCGGTCGTTTGCCTCACAGTTTTATTAAAGCTCGCTGTAACAGTATTCATTAATCTATGTTTTCAGATATTCTGACCGAATTGACTTAATAATTTTCGGCCATTTAAAAAATAACTTGCTCTCTGACCGAAAAAACACCAACTTGATACTACGACTTATTGGTACAGTAAAATAGTCCCTTCCATGCAATTGAATTGATGTTTAAAATCACTGTGATCCTTTGGATCAGGAGTTTAAATGTGGAGTTTGTTTGGTTGTATGCCAGGCCATTTTGTTGATATTCATCAACTCCGACAATAGCAATAATAGACATATCAAACTGATTTGCCAAAATTTTGTTGTTTGGTTAGTTTTCAAAATTTAACCTAAGATTAAAATAAGTTTTGTGTAANACATAGTCATGCGACTGTTATCCCAAAAAATTGACAATTTTAGATTCCAAAATAAATATGTCAAAATTTTAAAAAAGTAATAAAGTTGAACTTGGNTCCTAGATTGTAATTCCTGGTCAAAGAATTGTACTGTATGTTGCGTTTTCAGATTTTAATCAATGGTTCAGTGCCACGTTTATTTTGCTGACACAGTGCTATAACGAAGCGTTCTAAACTTTCATGCACCAGTGTTGTGTTGAGATTTATGGTAATGACTGATAAAAAGTGTTTTGTTTTGTTGAAAGTAGTCTTCATTAATGATTTAAGTTGACATACATAATTGCTTAATCATTAGTCAACCTGTATTCTGCAACAAAGGACAAGTATGATGAAAGATTTTTCAATATGCTTTTGTCTTATTGTTATTGGTTGCCAATTTGTAACTTTTGACATCAGGTTCTAGTTTGGAATTAAGAATTACTAGTATGTCTGTCTCAACCTAAAAGGAAGTATTCTTCACTTACCACAAGATAGTGGAACTAATTACTGAAGTTGGCATTACTCCACTTTTCCACTGAGGTTGCCTGCCTTTAGAACATTTTCATCACTCAAGGTATGTGAGATGTATTTGACGTTTGTACGAATATTAGATATATTTGATGTTTGTATGAAAATCAGATATGCATTTGATGTTTGTATGAATATCAGGTATATTTGATGTTTGTATGAAAATCAGATATATTTGATGTTTGTATGAAAATCAACCTTTGCCTGGACAAGTGAAAGTCAGTGATGATTGCTGTTAAATCATATGAGCTACCTCCCCACATCTCCCACATTCTTCCAGTGATAATCTTCTTGTACAAACACACTGCCTTGTTTGTGTAATTTTGAAAGTAGCGCTGTGAGTAATCAAAGGAACTGATATGAACTATAGCAATCAAGTAAACTAATCGGAATAATTTTACGGTTGTGTTTGTCGCTCATCAGCAGTGCTTTGTACGCATTTATGTGACCAAAGTTTTGGGAGTCCGACACTCATCGAGCTGGCACTAATGTCTTCAAATATAATGATGAACCAAATTTTAAACACAGCAAAAGTTTGCAACGTAATAGTATGAGTAAGGAGGTAGCGACTTGTTGCACTGTTAACTTGAGTTGAGTAGTTGTTCGGTTGATTTCTTGTTTGAGCTCCTTCCCCTAGGGGTCTGTGCAGGCGTCTAAAAAAGTGATGAATTGAAATTTAAGGTGAATTTCACTGTCAAATGGGGTTTGATTTCCTCCGGGTGCACGAAAAACGGTTTCCGGGCCTCTTCGACCTCTTACTATATGTTTTGCTGTATGTATGATTTAACTTTCTATTACTTTGCTCTTGTGACTCGCATAGAAAAGCTATTATTTGGCGACGGATAACCCAAGTGTACAGATGGCCGGCCTATCCTCGCAATCCTAGGTCATCCTTTTTTCTCTATACAGTGGGTGCGTGGAGAAGGGGTGTGTGACGTCACGAGTGGCGAGTGCTGTTTCATGCTGGGTTAAAGTCTTTGCTGTTTGTTTCTTTCTCGTGACATTTTGTTTTTCGTGACGGCCAAACACGATGTGATTCATTCGTGCGCGCACCTATCACTTTACCACAAATTGGTATGAAACCGCTTTGTCCTCCCTGATTGCTGTAGCACCCAAGTTGTTCTGAGTTCAGCCCCACCACAATTCACGTTGGCTGCTGCCTTTTTGCCCTGCGAGCAGCCTGCACACATTCTATTGTTTTATTTTAACTTGACGCATGATGTGCGAAAGATGTTCCAAGGTATTACGTGAACTGAAAGTCCATGTGTCATTGCTGCAAACCTGCAAATTTGAGCAAACGCCCAACCTCTGCTTTTCGCGTGAACGTTGCGTACTCGCGCGCGTGTGTGCTTCCGGGAAATGCGCGCTCACTACTTTGCATCCGGTCTTGGCAATCCTACTTGAGCTGATGCGACGCGCGCTTTGCAGCTAACGCGTGATACAAAGGTTAAATTAAAACTTTCAACTCCCGTCGCAAACTGTCAGCGCATAAGAACGTCACCGACGATTTCACCGTCCGCGTTGATCGCTGCATTGTCCAATCTGCCGTGACATCAGTTTTCGTGCCACGCTCCAACGAACATGGATGCACAAGTTGTTAGCTGAAACTACGAAAAACCGAATGTTAAAGTGTTGTTTTACCCATCCTTGTTGCATGCCTGCCGAGCATGATTCTGAGTTGACTGTTGTCGTTGTTTGGCAAACCTCTTTGAGAAGCATGCTCGCCAGACTTTGGCATGTAACTCAACCACAAAGTGTACAGTGTTTTAAAGGCCTGACGAACTTTTTGCTTGTTTTTTCTTATACTATTCAAACCAAGGTTCTTGTAGTTAATTAGTTTTTGTCCAAGTGTAGTGGGTCTTTTGTAGGCAGTCATTGCCTTCGTATTTAAGCTGTTTTCTTATAAGTAATTGTAAGTGGGGAGCGATGTTGAGCCCAAACCTCTGGGTCATTTTTTTTCACATTTTGGGGGCCCAGTCTTGCTCCCCAGTTTGATGCGATTGCAATTATGTCATTCGTCATTTTCCAAAGGAAAGTTATCTTTTTGATTACGTCGGTTGAGGCTGGTGAGGTAGTCTTCTTTGCTTCGGTTGAGACACCTCAGTCTTACTGCTTCTCCAAATAAGATTGGCTTAAATGTAGGCATTTGCATGGTGTGATTTGCCGTTAATGAATAGTCTTCCTCTGTGAGTTTTGCAATGTCTGTAGAGGCAAATCCAAAATCGTACCTTCAGTAGTTACACAATGGTTGGCGTCGAGGAAATCCACTCACCGCATTTGTTCAGCTGTGCAAGCTTGGCAAAACGTTTCTAAATTACTGTGGGCAAATGCTAAAGTTAGTGCTGGTCGAATGCGTTCATCAGACGGTTATCCAAATTATTTCGGCGAAGCATCTGCAGGAAAGTTCTGCCTCGCTTAGAACACGCAGTAATGTTTTCCAATGAAACAGAGTGACCATCACCGGTTATGATTCCGTTTTTTTTTGGGTGTATAATGGTTGCTATATCGCGTGACAACGTTGTTAAGACAAATTTTGTTCAAGTAACAACGGTTTTGCGGGCCTTGGTGTTGAAGATGGAATACCTCTTCAGGACATATTCAAGAGTTTTGGTCACACTGTCTCTGCACAAGCTTGAGTAAATTGCTTGAACAACTACTGCCACAATGTAAAAGTATTTTTGCCTTCCAGTTCCTGCTGTTTCAGTCGGGCGGTCTTTCCAGTTGAGCAGACCTCCAACGTATTGACGGCTATCTTGATAAAACTTGTTTGGATCGTATTTGCAAACGTTTGCTCTGATAGGTTTGAGTGTACGTTCTAAAAATGTAGTAATGCGCGAGCGTTGATGTTCCCAGCACCGGTAAGTCTTTTATATCATAACATGTGCGTCGCAAGCTGCAGCTACTTCTTCAGTTTAATGAAAGCAATTGTTTGAGGACGGCACATTTTGCATTTTTTGCTTGGCGCAGCGCGACAAGTTCGTCGAACGGTTATGCAGTCACAATCACATTATGCGCAAACAATCAAAACCATCGCGGTCAACTTTTGCAATGTGTACGAGACTCACATTATGGTATATTTAATATTTATTGTGATATGAAAATGCAGTACCAATGCGAAGCCATTGATAAAGCCGTTAATCTTAGGCTTGTGAAGCCGTTTAAATTAAAAGCTAATAATTCTGAAGAAAAATCTTATATCAACTTTTTGTAGAATTTTTCTCTTGGATGTATTTGAACTTTTTCAGTCTGAATTTGTAGTTTATTTTCGCCAATATCGGTAGAATTATCCATTTGTTAACAAGTTGATGTCTTTAGAAAGCACCTGCTTTTAAACATTTTGCAACCAGGAGTATTATCAACAACCTTGTTATTATTTGTTTCAGGTCTTAATGTATGTGACACCTGTCATCAACAGGACAAGAGGATGCTAAGAAAGATTCAAGTATGCTTCATTTTGCAGCGAAGAGAAGTTCTAATCAATGACCACAAATGACGAAACCAAGACAGTGAATTCAGTGAAAAGAGGACAATTTTGTATTGGCCTTGCCATTCTTTGCACTGCTTACCATTTCCCACAAACAACCAAATTTTTGCAAGGCGACTGAAAAAAAACAATACACTCGTGGATTCATTACATTGCAAGTTTATTTTTCTCCCTTTTCCAAAAAACAAACTGCTTACGAAGTACTATGAAGGTGCACATGCACGCTTTTCCTGAACAAAAACCGTTTTGCTGCAATGTTTGCGAAAAAGTGTTTGTCCTTTTCAGTGATTACGCCAGACATATCCGCACCCACGCAGAGAACAAACCTCACGTCTGCGATAAGTGCGGAAGACGTTTCGCTCACCCGTATCACTTGATGGCGCACACGCGCATCCATTCTGGCAGAAAACCGTATTTCTGCAAGATTTGCGGAAAGGCGTTTGCTATTTCAGACATGTTTACGACGCACATGCGCACCCATTCTGGGGATGAACCTTACGTCTGCCAGGTGTGTGGAAAACGTTTTGCGCAGAGGTCGAATATGACTGCACACATGTTTATCCATACTGGTGTAAAAACGCATTGCTGCAAAATTTGTGAAAAGGCCTTTGCCAAGCCAAGCCACCTGACTAGACACATGCGCACCCATTCCGGAGACAAACCTTACGCCTGCCAGCACTGCGGGAAAAGGTTTACGCAGAGGTCGAACATGACTGCGCATGCGTTCACCCACACTGGTGTAAAACCGTACTGCTGCGAAATTTGTGAGAAGGCCTTTGCCAAATCCGGCCAGTTGACTGCGCACATGCGCGTCCACACTGGCGAGAAACCGTATTTCTGCGGCGTTTGTGAAAAGACTTTCGCCAAATCAAGCCAGCTGATCACGCACATGCGCACCCACACAGGGGAAAAGCCACACTGCTGCAAAGTTTGCGAAAAAGCGTTTGCTCAGTCGTCCCACTTGACCACGCACATGCGCACCCATTCCGGTGACAAGCCTTACATCTGCCAGCGTTGTGATAAAGGTTTTTCGCGTAGAACGAGTTTGAATATACATATTCGCAGCCATACTGGCGAAAAAGCGTACAGCTGCAACGTATGTGAAAAAGCGTTTGTCACTTTAGGTCAGCTGACTTCGCACATGTGCACCCATTCTGGGGACAAGCCTTACATCTGCCAGCGGTGTGAAAAAGGTTTTTCGCGTAAAACGAGTTTGAAGACACACATGCGAACCCATTCCGACAAAAAACGATACCGCTGCAAGTTTTGCAGGGCAACGTTTACTCAGCCATGCCATTTGACGGCACACATGCGCATTCACTGTGAACCTAAACCTTACGTCTGCCAACGGTGTGGAAAACGTTTTACCCAAAGATCTAATTTGACTGTGCATACGCGCATCCATACCGGCGAAAAAACGCATTGCTGCAAAGTTTGTAAAAAGGTCTGTGCCACCTCAGGCAATTTGAATACACATATGCGCACACACACTGGGGAAAAACCATACTGCTGCAAAGTTTGCAGAAGGGCGTTTGGTCAATCATGCCATTTGACGAGACATATGCGCACGCATTCTGGGGATGAATCTCGGGTAGTCCAGCAGAGTTGAAAATGTTTTTTCGCACAGATAGGATTTGACTGCGCTTACCCATCGGATGTGGTTGATACATACGCGCTCTATGATTTTTTCCCATTCCTCATGCGTGATTTCAGGCAATTTCTGTTCATCAAACGATGCAACGTAGCTGCTTCCTAAGAGTCTAGCTGCTGACATGAGAGCCTGCAAGCTAACCTACCTCACGGCCACTAATCGTTGTTTCCAGTCGCTTCTGTGAACGCTCAACGCTGTTGTTCGCCGTAATTCTACCCAGGCCCGTAGCCACAGAGGGGGGCATTACCCCCCTAATTTAGTTGTGCACAGAAAAATTTGTTATAAACATATGATTAAAACAAAAATCTTGCCCCCTAAACATTCTTTTTGCCCCCCGAAACTTTAAAATCTGGCTACGGGCCTGATTCTACCAACACCAATACTTTTTACGATACGCTGTTTTGACTTTACATTCAAGTGTATTCAAGAGTTTGTTGTGTATCTGAATATAATCGAGGGAAACAATCGAACATAGAGTGATACTGGAGAGTTACTAACAGACAAGGGCGGATCCAAGAGGGAGGCGATTGAGGTGATCGCTCCCAATAAAACCTACGAATGTACCCGTTTTTCACCATGATTTTGTAAAATTCTGAAAACAGCATTCGCAATATAAGGCCATTTTGTCGTCCATTGTTTTGTCACAGCAGAGTTGTGAAGTATACTTCATCTCTCTTACAGCAATGCACCCGTAATGAGACATGGCTGCATAATATTACTGAAATCGACCCTCTAAATTTACTGGCTAGATCCGCCTCTGCAACAGACGAGGTGGTGAGAGCCTTCATACCGCATTGCTTTACTTTGGCAGGCTTAAAGACGTCAAGTCGTTTAGTTGGGAAACTGACCCGCGCTCCTGCAACAACTAAGTTGATTCATCACCACTAGGGATCTCTGTGCAATAGTAAGCTACAACGCCTTCACGCAACCTCCAATTCCCTACATTGGTTCTCAGTCCTATAGTATTTTGATTTCTGGTGCAAGTTTCATAGAAGCTCCCCATTATATAAGTGGGCCTTATTGCACAACTGCACATTGCTTACATTACTTCAGAACTGTGTTCGACGTGACTGCGAGACACCAACCTTGTTTCACAATTAAGAGTTCTTATTTTTAAACGAGGCATGTGAGCACACGTAGACAAACAAAATTGCAAAGAATCTCACCCCTACAGTTGCGCACTATACTTGAGACAATAAGGTAAGTTTGTAGTTCTAATGATTCGTCATGTCGATTGAAAGCTAAAAAGAAGGCCGACGCCAATCAGGATCGTCACCCTTTCAGTTTGTAGATAGCGATAGGCTTTTTTACAGTCTCNCTGAATGTGGCCCGGCTTACACTGTAATTATAACCGGGCCACTTCAGCAAAAATTCATCAGTAAGTTTAAGAACAACAGTTTTTCGGTTTGCTTCTCCACAGTTAGATCAACTGTAATTGAATTGAATTGCGTCGGCCCACACATTTTCATGAAACTGTAATTAAAAATATTGTTCTTGTGTCATTGTAATTTGCGAAAAGTTAATACAGTATAATTGCAATTACGTTTTGCTTCCAACAACTTGACAGAGTTAGAAAAAACACATAGCCTCAGCAAAACCAGAGTTACACTTCACATGTGACCTGCTACATTTCTGTTCACAAGTCATGCACAGATCCTGTCAGGCGTACAGAACGATCGCATGCATAAGCGTACGACATAGGGATGCATGGCAATAGAGATAAGCGGACTGTGATATTTTGCGATGCTGATCCAATCCAGAAGTTTTAAAATTCAGTCCAAGTCCAACCATAGTCCAAGAGAAATTTTAATGCAAAGTACAAGTCCAAAAAGTTAAGAAAATACAGTTTTACAACAAATATGCTGCAATTTTTCCCGTCAACTCAGTCCAAATCTGATCCTGCTCCTAAATTTTTGAAGCGATGTAAAGTNCGGATCAAATCCAAAGAAACCCGTTAAAATCCAGTGTCAAGCGAAATTTCTGACTTCACGCCATGTGCGTATGCACAGAATAATATTCTACATGCCAAATACGCTGAGAAAATTGATGATTGAGGCTCAGGGCTTGGTGTTTAGATAAGTGCGTCTGGTTAGGTTTGGGTTAGGGTAGAAAAAGAAACACAATTGAGGTCAGTGGTGGATCCAGGGGGGAGGGCAGTTTGGGGCAAATGCCCCCCAAACACTGTGGCGCCCTCTTAAAATGGTGCACCTCTGACAAAAATGCGCCCCTTTTTGGTGCCTGTCGAAGTAGAAACAAAAGCAAAAATACTCAGTCTAAACTAAACAATGCTTTACACTTCGTTGAAGTTCAGTATTTACGTGACGGACTTTGACCCAGCCTCTTACCGATTGGAATCAACATTGCTATTGTTTCGTAATAATGCTCCTGTCCCTTTTTTCGCGTGAAAACTGTCCAGGATTCACAAACACAAGCTCTTTCGCTAGCACAGTTCTGGACTCGCCGTTGAATTGGTCTGTTTTGGTCACAAGTTCACTTTTTAATGCTTGGTAATTGGTTGGTGGCAGCTTTGAAAGGAAAAGCCGCAGTGAAGATAAGAAGGCAATAAATATGGAAAACTTAGAACTGATGCAAGATTTTAGAAGCCTGCAAAGCTAAAAACCGGTTTCAGGTCTGCATCTTAGTTTTGCAACACCAAGTTAAGTGAATGAGTTTATTGTCGGAAGTAATGATCGGGATTGAACCATATTGCAGCGTGTGAAAAGCTGTAGCAACATTTTTGCGTTAGCAGGGGCGCAACGAGGTTGGATGGGGCCCAGGGCAAGAAGCAAGTTTGGCGCCCCCATGTTCGAACCTGAGGTCTTTCGGAAGCAAACGTACTATTGAAGAAAGTATTTGTGACATTGTCGGGACTTCGGCGCCCTACGCAGTCGCCCGACGCCACCGCAGTGATTCGGTGCCCCCAATAGAGATTCGACGCCCGGGGAATCGTGCCCCTTTTTTCCCCCTCGTTACGCCCCTGTACGCTAGCAAACAACTTGCCGGTTTCTGCGTATTATTTTTTTCGGTCATAGACAGGCCCGTAACCAGCTTGAGACAATAGGGGTGGCGAAAAGTTTTCTGAGAGGGGCCCACATTTTTTAAACTATGTCCAATAGCTTTGACCGATGCTCAACACATTTTTCCAGGGGGGTGAAGCCCCCCTGCGCCCTCTGGTTACGCTCCTGGTCATAGACCAAATTATTTTTAAACGACCGAAAAAAATTAAGCCAATCATTCTGTCATAATGTCCTAAAAAGTAGGCTAGTGAATACATTAACGTCGAGTTTTAATACAATTATGTGACAAATGAGGGAAATGTCTTTGCGAAGAAAAACAGGAGCGTGCTCCAGTAGCTCAAGGAATTATGACCTAACAATGCAATTCTGCAACACCTCACTCCGTCAATGGGGACAGCGCAGCGTAGCATTGAATGACTACAACCAGGGCCTGCCCTAGCAGATGCGGGGCCCAATGTAAGACCTGGGCGCGGGGCTCAATCCAAGACATAGGCGCGGGGCCCCTCTGAGCAGTGATTTTATGACGTCATCGTGTTCATTTAACCGTGTTACGAGAGTGGTAGAGCGCAGATATACAATGCAGCACCAACACGAGAACTGACCACGTTTGCTAACGTTCGAGAGGAAATTTGCTAGTCTTGATGAGAGTGTTCTTTGTTAACGATGGAATTTATATGGCGTTTCTACTGAATTCTTAAGCGCAAGGAGTATCTGGCAAAAATGAACAATCTACCCAAACACCATGGTGGGGGGCCCCAGAGGCGCAGGGCCCAATCCAGCTGCATCGGTTGCATCGGCTTGAGGCCGGCCCTAACTACAACCA
>JGI24021J15306_10008697_pt1 | contig 12505 bp, 5 predicted proteins | sample Ectturendosymbi1_FD_15306 | JGI IMG/M metagenome (IMG submission 15306) | reverse complement strand
GTAATAAAGTTTTTGTAAAAAATCAAGCTCAAGGGGGGTTTTAACCCCAACCCCCCCCCTTGCGTACGCCCTTAGCGCTGCGGCTATCGGCATATTGTACAAATACAAAGGACTACTCGCCAAACGCTCGTTTGTAAATTTTGCTGCAGGCAAGCCATTTAAACTCATCCGGCCAATAGATTTGAAAACTAAGATTTTTTACATCCATATTTGCTTCTGGAAAATTGTAAGAGGATTCCACAATCCAGCAGTTTCCTGAAAAGCTCTTTTCCATTTCGTCAGAGTTAGAGACTGAGCGTCCAACAAATCGATTCAGTGAAAACTGTACTGTAGTTCTTATTTGTGAAAGTACCTTCTTTCTGCCCGAATGCGTCGGTTAGGTTACAGGATACAGCTACGAAAACGCTTTTAGGTTTTAGAACCTGATTAAGAGATGCTCCTTTTTTGAAAACATACGCTGCCCTTATTCAAGCTGATTCATTGCTTTTTTAGCCAAAATTTTAAGTAGATATACTACGTCAGGAATGCGATAGCTTTTATAATGGAGTGGACAACTGCCACTTGTGATACTTGTTTACCACTGTTTCGCCTTCAGTTTTTTTTACACGCACCATGTACTTTAAGTTAAGTTTGAAAGGCATGAAGTGAAACAATTGACGAGTGGCTGTGTTCACTATCAACAACAAAACTCCAAAAATCAAAAATATTTTCCTACAGCATAAACTACTGATTTAAAACAAAACGTGCTTCTAGTAACTACATGTTTACGGATTTACTAGTATGCAAAAGAGCTTGGTAGAGTTCCCCTCCTGCCACTACCGTGCAGAGTATCGTACGACTCTCGTGAGTTCGGTAATGATCTTTCGCGCATGCTTGCATCGCTTTCCATAAAGGAGCTTCGTCGAGAGTCCGCTCCTCCACGTCGAGCCAAAACTTCTTTGGGAATGAGCTCTTCCAAAAGAGATGACAATAGAAGAAGAAACAAGAAGCAAGCGACAAATTGACGAAAAAAAGTTGGTACAATTCTTTCGCCATTGCCAAGCGTTATGTTCCGCNCGTGGCAAAAGTAACCCACGGCCACCAGGGGCTAAATTTGAGTTTNAAAGTTAGGAATTGTCCAATTTTAACATGTACTTCAAACGCAAAAATGCAGAAACGCGTTCTTAAACAAATTTATAGCTCTTCTGATGTACAAGAAATTGTGAAGAAATTATTGGCTGAAAGACAGTTGTCTTTTAACTTCCAAATTTTTGAAAATTTTGGAGACTGCACTGGTTTAACTAGAAGTTGATAAAATTACGACAAAGATTGTCCAAGTGTTTGTCTTGGACAATCTTGCACATCAGAAGTGTTTTGTCTTGGACAAAAGATTTCTTGCACATCCAAGTGTTTTGTCTTGGACAAAAGATTGTCCAAGTATGCGTCATTTGGTACAAAACCTTATTTGTTTAATCAAGCCAATGTTTGCAACTTTTAAGATGGATTTTTAGTGGAAACAATAAATGCACCATAAAATGGAAACATGCTCATGCTCCGCGAAAGTCAAACAAAAATGTGATTTGAAAGAGCTTTGGTTGTGCTGCTCTTTTGTAAAGAACAAGTACGAATGAATCAGGCAACACCATTGCAATAAAACATCGCAAGCCATACATGCAAAACAGAAAAAAATATTTGCGAGATACAACACAGTGAAAACTCTTTTAGCAAATTTTCAACAACCACAAAAAAGTTATCATTCTCCACGCTTTTCTCAGCGCCTAGTAAATTTGTTGACCCAAGGACTTCATGGCCTACGCAGCATTTTACTCTCACAATGTAGTACAAACCTGATTTTCAGAGGACTTTGTCACAGCAGAAGAGTTTGAATTATTAATTCTCATTTACGTGTACACGCCACTGATATGTTACCGCAATGTAGCACCAGCTATCTCCACATTTCGTTTTTTTCACAACAGATTTGAGTAAGATGGCTTCAGTAGACCTGCCAAAAGACAGAAGTCCCTATACCTTCTTTGGTCTTCAACGGAGGAAGGTGACCTGCTTCAGCAGCTTCTTTGAAGAACCTCACTTTTCTATCCTCTGTTGGAGTTTCGGGTCTGTAAGAGCTTCGTGGAGATTCGCTGGTACTTCTATCTGGAGAGAAGCCCGAATTCTAAACAGACTCACCTTCTAATTCTTGCTTTCAAAACTAAACGTATCTTTTATCCCATTCAAATTTGTGATGTTTTCATCCAAAGTAAAAATCTTGCTGTTTTATAGGGGTCCAATATGGAAACCAAATTGCTCTTGCCCAATGCTCGGTAAGATTACAAGAATCTAATGAGTTAAATAGTTCCTTGAGCACTCGTATTAAGAATCTTGTTTGGTAAATAGATAATGGTCTCATAAACTGACGAAACACAGTGAAAATAAGGATACTGAATGACAGTGGCGGATTTACAGGAAAAAACTGAGAGCAGATCAGGGGCGGATACAGGGGGCGATTGGGGCGATCGCCTCCCTAAAACCTACGAAAGTAGCTTTTTCACCATGATTTTGTACAATTCGGAAAACAGCATTCGCGATATTAGGCAATTTTGTCGTCCATTGTTTCGTCACAGCAGAGTTGTAAAGTATAATTCATCTCTCTTGCAGTTGTGAACCAATAATTAGACTTGACTGCTATTACTCAAATCGCCCCCCCTAAACTTGCTGGCTGGATCCGCCCCTGGAGCAGATTCTCCCCTCAAACGACTATCACACCCCTCAAAGGGGCATCTCATGCCTGCAAACGCTGAGCTTTTCTTGTGTTTCGTCTCTGTCGCCCAACATGTCGTTACCCTTGAAAGTCGGTTGCCTAGGATTTTTACTGCAAAAGTTACTACAGTCTTCTGTATACCGCTGAGCGATTTTCGCCACAAGGCCTGTGGTGTAATTACAGGATATAAATATGATATAAAGCTTCGTTATCGGACAATGCTCACAATCAACATTGATCGAAACAGTGTCGCCATCTTTGTGCTCATGTGTACGTGAGCCAGCTCATGAGAGACAAAGAAAGGCTTTCAACGAAGAAACATTAGCTTCCGAATAAAAATAATCAGTCAGGTTTGCTGCTGTTGTCAGTGCTACAGTTTAGCGCTTTGCCACAACTATGAAGCTGAAAAGTAATCAAGAGTATTACATTGGTAATGATCAGAATACAGAAACGGAAGTGGATTTTTAAAATTTAATTCAGAGCAAGTTTTTTCTTTTAACAACGCGAGAAAACTTGGCTGGTGACGTGGTATTACCGAAAANGAATAACTGTAATTTTTCACGGCACTCGGAAAGCAGTACGTGAAGTGCTTGATGGCATGAGATGGAAAGATCTGACGAAGCAGATTTAGAATGAGTGCAAATCTTCATTCCATGAAAAGAAAACATACGGCGAGACTCCTCTGCGCGTAATATCAAATCTTGTCAAAGTTACTTGACCTTCTTTCACCGAAAAGTTTTGACAGTGCTTAACCCATTAAATTCGTGTACTATAGTCTCTTGCTATTGAATAAAATATGCCAGATCGGCTGGTTTCGATACCTCACTTCTATAAAAATTGTGACAGCGTTGTGAGGTATAAATAGGTCCGAGTTAATTAAAAGTGTTTTACAAGGGTCTTGTTCACAAAATATTTTCAAGAAACACTCAGCTGAAATGTAACCATATTCACTTCTTGGTCAAGATCGATACTGTAATGGTACAAGTACCATCACATGGCGAAATGATGCGATAGTCACCACAAACAAATATCGAAGCTAGCTGAAAAGTATATAATACCGGGCAGACCTAAGCAGCATAGAGTGATCACGGCATGTGATTTCTATTGCTGCTCTATCGTAGAAGGCTTTCCCCGTGTAGCGCTTGCCGCTACGCAAAAATACATTTGACGGCACAGTAGCTCACTTTCACTGATACAATCTCAAGCAACTCAACGCAATTTAGTGCTTAGGCCTGGTTCCACACACAAGCTGTTACTTGAGTAGAAACACATGCGCATTGCGTTGTTTGCAAAGATCTCCGATCTTTAAAATAAGCTCATGACGATTTCAAAGTATCTACTGAAGATCAAACAAGTTAAAAAACTGTTTGAATTGAAATAATAATGATAATTTTTTAAAAATTGACACAGCTGCCTTCTCGCCTATCCCATGTAACTTCATAAGCTTTGTCATGAGCCTGATGAAGCAAAACATCAACTGGCTACGAAATAAGCCAGCATCAAACGACTTAGCTCCGCCCAACATGGAACATTCTTTAAAGTTTGGCTTCCTACTTCAGGTGAAGCATAAAAATGATGCCTTGTTCGCGACATCAATGACGAAAGACTTGCACGTCGACTACCGGATTCTGCAAAACAACAAGTTTAACCCACCCTGTTGGCGTCAACCACATACATAACTTTTGGAAGAAAAAGCTACAGCTAAGAAAGTAAATTTTTATCAAAGAAACTCCCTATCATTTGCAAAATTTGTAAGCAACAGATAGCAATTCATTTCCAAAATGTTTCAAAATATTACAAAATTTGAAAACTTTTTTGGCAGAATACTCAAATACTGCATATGATGCAACAGCAATTGTCATCAGGCAGAAAAATTGCAGTTTTAATCAACTTCCTTAATTTCTTTTGTTGTTTTATCTTCTACTGTAGGTAAACAAAGTAAATTTTCTTAGGTTTTGCAAAGCTTTATGGGATAGTTACTGCGAATTTCATGTCATGTTAAATTTTTGAATCTTCGGTACCTGCAGCTCCACCATATACAGTGCTTTGAATTAAGAAAACGTAATATCTTCAAAAACCCACAAAAAAGAAAAACTGAGTAGGGATGGCGACCTAAAACTGATAGTGATTGAAAGTTGCTTCTGTCATTTCATGTAGTAACTCCAGCAAAATTATAGCTGAATACATCTTTTAGATGAGCTTGTATGCAGTAGTGGCGTGTTTCATGTTATAGCACCGATTTGTGCCAACTGTTTTTTAAAATTATGAAAATTAAACGAACAGGGTGTTAGTTGGTTTATACCAGTGATTCACAACGACCTGTAGTCCATTTCTATTGGTGCACAGAGAGTTCTATAAATCCGTGACGAAACGTTTCTGAAAACTGTAACGTTTATTGTACAATAAATAATGTAAGACTAGACTAGTTGCTCATGAGGTGTCAGCACAGCAAAGTGGTCCATCGGATGTATTTTTTAAATGGTGGTCCGTGGGCCAAAAAAGGTTGAGATCCACTGATTTTATACGCAAGTAGTTTGGTTTACTGTTACCAACAAGTAGTGGTTGAGAAGTCCCGAGGGGCAGCACAAAATGTCATACCGGATGGAAACTTTACTCTACTTGAACGAACTGACTGTGGGTTTAGCCTGACAGCACCGATGCTTGTTGAGGCTGTCTGTTACAAAAAGAGCAAAATGTCGTTTTGTACGTGGTGTTTCGGTTTGTGAAAGCGACAACAGAATCAAGCATTTTTCATACCTTTTCAGGAATTTAGTGGTGAAACTAAAAGCTATGTTTTGAAGTTTTTTTGTACTTACCCAGTTGAAAGACTCCACCGCTTGTCTTTTGCTTGTAATGCTAAAGCTTGGATGTAAGGTCTATTTTAGCTTGCTACATTGTAAGGCACAGGGCCGAAACCAGTTGATATTTTCGGGGGGGCAAAATGATTGTAACTTCTTGTTGCACTGTTTTCGCGGGGGCAAAATGGCTGTAAGTGTAACTTGTTTTTGGGGGAGGCAATTGGCCGCTTGCCCAAAACCCCTGGTTGCGGGCCTGATATTTAGCTAGGTGAGCTGTAAATTAGGTCATGATTAATTAAAGAAGTCAGTACAAGGATGAAATTGTTGATAGGGCACTTTTATGTAATTTGGCAGCTAGTCTGTAAGACAGCTTGTTAGATATGGATCATTAGATTGAAACGAAAATAACCAGAATAAGATCCTAAGTATTACATGTATTCTGCTACAGAATTGGCGTCTAGGAATTCGAGACGCCATCCACTGCATGCACAGCGATTATCGCCTCCAGCGAGCCAACACAACTTTCGAGAGTTGTGCACATTATTTGTAATTAATCCATACATACCAGCATACGCTGAAAGTGCTAATGTTGTAATAGAGGATGTTATCCAAATAACCAAGTTTCCAAAAAGCATGCACAACATCTTTTGGTCTGCGTAGTTTGTCAGATTTTGGTTTATTTAGTTCTCTAAATCCTTTTGCATTAACTCTTAAAACTTGTGCAACGTTATGTTTCACAACCTTCTCGCCTAATTGCCCACGACCAGGGCCGGATTAAAGGGGGGGCAACGGGAGCAATTGCCCCGGGCCCTCCGCTCCAAGGGGCTCCCCGTGATGAAGACACATCACATTAATTTTTTTAAAACAAAACATTCGATTGAAAAATTGTCGTGATTCCAAAGAGATACAAGAATACAACTCTATATTCCGATGTTGCGTTGAGTATCATTAATGATTTCTCTCCAGGCTTGACTTTCTGCCAGATTTAGTAATCACTGCTGAATATAAATATTTACGGTTTTGTTCAATGCAAATATATTTGAATTTTTCAGGTAACTTTTCCTGATACGTAATCGTTTTTTGGCATGGGTTTATCTACTCGTGCATCACGCCTACTGCACAAATGTCGCGAAAACGATACTACAGTATTTGCAGCAGCAAAACTAGGTCTGCTGTGGTTACTGTTTAGTATCAATGATTCCGTAACGTCTTGTTCCGTCTGGAGGTAGCCGCAGCCGAACTGCAACCTTTGTTTCGTCACAAAGAGTAACGTATGGTGGAACGCACTTTTCTTCCGATGGTTACAATTCTTGCGTTACATCCATGGGCGTCGGAAGGATTTTTCCAGGGGCGAGGCAGGGGATTTTTCCAAAATTTTTCCAGGGGTGGGCCAAAAGTAGTGAAATTTGTTTTTTCACAGTCGAAACTAAGAAANCATCTTTTTTTTGCTAAAAATGTCAAAATCCAAGGGGCCTTGGCCCTCCCCTTCTGACGCCCATGGTTACATCATAAACATATGAAGTTAGTCAAGCCATTTATACCACATGTTATTGCGTGTTCCGTTAGAAAGGGTTTTTGATCAGTCGATTTGTAGAACGAAAGCGCAGGATGCGAAATTGCAGTGTTTAGCTAGCGCGATGCCGAAATTTGTAATGCCATCAGGAGCTAAAAATGGCAAAGATTCTAAGGAGAAAAAGCGCAAGAATCTGGCAATGTTGGCTAAAATGCACCGACTGAAACGTTTTTTTTTCAGCAAAGCTTAAGCAACAACGTTAAAACAGTGGCGTTAACCAGAGCATCTGAAAATGTAGGTGAAAATCAATGACATAATTTCGAAGCACCTTTCACACTCCGACTGTCTGGCCATATTTGCATGTTATTTTTCCGGTGTTTTTGTTTGTAATCTCTGGTTTCTGCCTATTGTTCGGGTGAATGTTGTTTGTTGCCGAGTCACTCTTTAGCCTGTGGAAATATTCTTTCTTAGTATGAATACAGCGTAATGTTTATATCAGAAACTCTCTTCTCGCAGCTAACTGTATCTGCAGTTGAGCACCGTATTTATTCGATTGTAAGCCGCGGCTTATAAAGTTTTTTTTAATCATTTCATGCGGCTTACAATCAAGGGTGGCTAACATGTTTTATTTTTTACTTTATCGAAAGGTATAGATGACGCTCAGTCTTTCCCTGGCTGCGTTTTGTCGACCAAATTCTTCTTTCGCATTCTATTTTCTTCAGCATCACTTGCACATCCGTCACAGGAGGGATTATGATAAACAGAAGGCAGTTGTATTAGTGTAAGCATCATTAATGCGGGAAACGCACGAGTACACGAACGTCGCGAATGCATCCCAGAGACTTAGGTAACCTAAGTATGTTCAAGTACGGTTTCCAATCAAGGCCAGCTTACATTAATTTTTAACACCATTTCGTACGGCTCACAATCAAAGGCGACTAACGATCAAGTTAATACGGCAGGCACAATCGACTATTGGAAAAAGCAATCGAGAACGTTGCGAATCAACGAAAACATAAATTTTACAAAGGACGACGTCATGAAATACGTCATAGGGCCCTCCAGTGAAAATTGCCCCGGGCCCCCCTACCCTTTAATCCGGCTCTGCCCACGACCGCACTTAAGTGCACATCAAACCAGGGTTTGCAGTGTAGTTTTCTTCTACTTTTAATTGTTTCATCGCGACCAATAAAGAATCCAGAAAAACACGCAATCGGACATCGCAGCAGTCGCCAACAAGCCACGCAGTTTTCCTAACTAAGTATACACATGGGCGTAGCCAGTGGCTGACCAACGAGGCCATATACGCTCCCAACATTTCTAGCATATCTTGTGGTTTTGTGCTTCGAGAGGTGGTGTCAGTGTCACAAACTACGTACTGTTACCTGCTTAAAGTCATGATATTTGGCTTCTCCAAAAATTTTGGGCTGGCTACGCCACTGAGTATACATCGTATGCGTATACTCCATCTCATTTCAATTTTCCTGGCCAGCATATACTTTTACCTCTTAGATTTTTATTCCTGAGCTGCGATAATCCAAGTTCGAAACTTGTTAAGGAGTCTGTTGCTCGTTTTTCCAGCCTTTCTGAAACCTGCGCAAAAACGCATCAAACTGCATACATGATGGTTTTAGAGATTGTATGTGGCAGTATTTCACGGTTCGTTGTTCAAGCTTGCTTATACTGTACATATAGTCATCCTTGATATCTGCCATGCTTCAACGTCAAATTCAGAAAAGAGTTACACATACTTTTCTCTATAATCAATGATCAAGGTCAATTTCGCTCTATTGTTTCACGAAACTAGGAAGAGTTGTAAAACAGTATAAAAAAGAACAATGCATTTCACCACAAGGGACCTTACAAAGTATAATCATTGGTAAGTTCACAAGTTGCATTCAAAATCCTTGTAAGCAAATTTATAAAAACTTTCGCGAAGCGTTTAAGTTGTTGAAGCTTTTCAAAGTCCCATTTAGCAGCTAATTACACGTTCACAAAGATGCATGACGCACGGTAATTTTTTAAAAATGGCATCAACTTAACTCTCAACCAACTTGGGGAGATACCTTGGAAAGACGATTATAGCGATTGTGGAGCGAAAGCTCTTCTTTTGCATGTGTTGCATTTTCGCATCGTTTCTCGTCTTCAATTCCTTTTTCGATCTGCAAAAATCATCTTACTGCCTAACGTGTGTGAATTCGACATCAGCACTCTATCGATCGATAAGAACAAGTGACCTGTTGTAAAAATTTCGGTATAGCAAATTCATTTATATGGAGAAAAAAACACGGCAATACTTGCTGCAGTTTGCAGAGCTTGTTATGGAGCCAGCTCCCAAGCACATGCCTCAGCGGGGAAAGGTTTCTCCTTTTAAAAATAAAATATTCATAAAATTTAAATCGCATGATTAAGAACGTCACAATGGAGGCACTGACCCTGGGTGTATTATACCCATGGCCATAACTCGCCTGCAGATTGAGCTAGAGAGCTGTTCAAACCCTTTAAAGATGGGGAAAGTCTTGTAGTTCGCAATAAAAAAATTATTTTAGTTTTGGATGTGGGTTTTCTGTTGATGTTACATGATGGCCGGATGTTTATGCATATTTTGTTTACAGTTAGATGACGCCATCCTCCTCTGGGAGCCGTTTAAACGAGCCGATGTCGTGGCTCAAAGTTTTATTGGATTCTAGGCTATAATACGTGTCTTTAGAGGGTTTGGTGGACTTTGTAGCGTTTCTGTTTCCAAAATTATGGCCAAACCTCCGGAAATTAATTAGGAAAATCCCCGCAACTTCCTGTCGAAAGTCCGGAAATATTTGGATTTTTTGCGTAACTTTGGAACCAGAAACGCTAATAAGTCTATCAAGGGTTCTAAAGACTCGTATTACAGCCTAGAATCAAAAAATACTTTGAGCCACTAAATCGGCTCATTGGTTTGGCGATGACGTCATTAAAAATGCAAAGCATACCCCAATCCTGACGTCATCGACCAAAAACCCAAATCTTAAGAAGTTTTTTTTTCATTCTGAAGTACAAGACTTCACGAGTGTTTACAGCAGTGGTTCTCAACCTGGGATTCGCGAACCCCCTGGGGTTCACGGGAAGATTTCCAGGGGTACTTGGATGGCAGTTTGAGTTTTCATGTATTGCTATTTTTTAATATTCTATATCAGTGGTTGTCAACCTTTTTTGCATTGGTACACACTTTTACATTTACTAGAAAACGTGTACACCCTTGACTTGCATGAAAATTTAGTGGTGTATAAGTGTAAAATGTAAGCGATTTTTACGCTGTAAATGTCGCTTTCTTAGCAGATATTTGCGTATCACTTCTCAGCATTCCTGAATACCGAAATCTCACACAATAAACGATTTAGGTTTTTGATCGCATGCCAACAACCTTCCTTTGCGAGCAAGGATTTTCTGCTCTTGTCGAAATAAACTGAAAAAAAACAAACTCAATCAAGGATGTTGATCTTCTTATGAAAAACGCCCTTAAAACAGAGTTAAAACCACATTTTCACAACTGGCGGATGAAATTCAGCGGGAGCAATCACAATAAATGAGATGATTTCTTTTTTTATTCATACTGGGTGTTGTACAAACTTCACGAGCAGGAAGATTAACTTTCATTAATTTTAGTGTTACGTGTGCCGTATCCTGCCGTTTTATGCGTTGTTGCAGCTGCATGCGAAATGCCCAAGTCAATTTCCTCACATGTAAATGGCTGCAGAATCCATGACAGAGAATTCAGATTCAATCAAAGCTGAAAATTGCCTTGAAAATTAGTGGATATTGGGTATCCTTGTTGAGCGAGGAAAACCCGTAACTCTTGCCACAGTTGAAACACACGCTCTAACACTTTTCCTCTGGATACCCAACGTGCTTCAGCATGAAATATAAACTCATTGTGTCTGCTATCATGCCTTTGCACAGTTCTGAAAACGTTCGATGCTTCTTTGAATGTGGAAGGATGAATTTCTCAATTTTTTGACATCCTCAAGAACAATATCTAGACCTGACTTCTGGTTATATTCTTAAATTAACCTATAACCACAGATTCTCAATTAATCATGCAGTGAGTTGAAACGTAAGTTTATTTTCGCTGAGACAGTTCGCTCATTTCTCCAAAATAACTTAAAAATTTACAGTAATTTTTTTATGGGACATGAACATTTGGGACATTTATGTATGACTGAAAATGGCATTATGACCAAATTGACTTACGTTTTTTCGGTCATTTCAAAACAACTTCGGCCTGTGACCGAAAATCCCCAAAAAAACTGGTTGAAACACAGTCATGGGAAATGTTTTTGAACAACTCCATTAGTAGTGCGTTGCATACGCTGCAACTGCCTTATATGTCATCCAATCAAAACCATGTTTTTCAATGAACTGATTCAATTTTGCGAAGATGGCTTGAGCAGTTAAGCAAACTCCAACCTTTAGACAGCACAACTCGAAAACGGTTTTTGTTTTCTGATTGGGAAAAACCTACAACACAAAACTAACTGAGTTGTGGCTAGCCAAGGTTTTCCGTTATAGGGCAAATCACACTTTTGCTGCAACTTTTTTATTTTTGTCAAAAATGGGGTTTTGAGCCATAATTCTGGTTCCAGATATGCTAGAAAGTCAGTCAAGGGCTCTAAAGATGCGGGTGATAGCCTAGTTTCCAGAACAAACTTGAGCCAAAAATGGCTCTTTGGGTTGGCGCCCAGGGCCAGGTAAACTTGGCTAAAAAGGCAAAGACATGCCCACATTGTGACGTCACCCACAGAAAACCATAACCGAAAACGACAAAATTTTAAAAAAATCTAAATTAGAAGACTTCCGTAGAGGGTTTGAATCCGCAGAGGATTTGAACAACTCTCCAGCTCTATCGGTCGGCAAGTTATGACTGGACAAAGTTACTGCCGCTATTGTGGCTTTGCGGTCCTTAAAGGGTTTTAATGTTATATGCTTGGCATTGTTGTTATATAAATGCATTCGTGCAAATTTTATTTATGACTTAAGGGCTTCAGGAACTGGATGTAAGTATAAGCAGTACATTTAAAGCTTGCCTAGGGTGCATATCTATATAGCTAGCATCGGATCGGACATCATATCAATTCTCCCGTTCAATACGCATTATCCATTCAGTGTAATTCCAACCTTAAAACTTTGGTTATCGCAGCGGCTAACAATCAAAGCGTTTTTTGTAAACTAAGTGCAAGATACAAACTTCTTTGCTTCATTCTGGTGCTTGAACCTACAGTATATTCTATTTGAATAAGACAGGAGATAGTGTTGTAATAGTGTGTGTAATAACCTAACTTAATACTGTATCAAACAATTTGCAACTTGCTGCTGATTACTGATCTAATGATATTGGACATAAAGAAACCAAAAATGATGGCTGAGGCTACATGGGGAAAATCAAGTTCAAAACAAGAAAATTTCAATCAACTCTGGCAAGGC
>JGI24021J15306_10008696_pt1 | contig 12506 bp, 7 predicted proteins | sample Ectturendosymbi1_FD_15306 | JGI IMG/M metagenome (IMG submission 15306) | reverse complement strand
GTTCTTGCCTTGCAGACAGTTTCCTTGGTATAACTGACGAACCCATGTAGCTAGCCATTCAGTTATGCCTAAAGCAGCTAAAAGGTTAAACCACCCCTAAAACCTAAAACTTAGCTGTAAAATATTAACAAATATGCATAAACATCCTCTCGTTTTGTAAACATCAACAAAAAAGACGACGTCTCATGCTAAAATTCCTTTTTTCAGTCTAAACTACAAGTCTTCACAAGTCATTAGAGGGCTTGAACAGCTCTCTAGCCTATTTGAGCGGCGAGTTATGGCCATATACAAAGATGAGTGTTATTTAACCCAGATTTCCCTTTGTGGGGGTAGAAATTTTTACGAACTTTTCGTTTTGTGGTATAATTTTGACTGCAGATATGCTAGAAAGCCAATGAAGCACTCTACAGACTCAGATGATACTCCAGTTTCGCAAAAAACTTGGCTCATTTGATTGGCGCCCAGGGCCGGGTAAAGTAGTCCATAAACCACAAAAACACCCCATTTGTGACATCTCCCCAGGAGAACCCCAAACCCAGAAGTTATTTTTTTTCAGTCGAAACTAGAAGACTTGCCGAGAACATGTCTCTAGCTCTTGCTGCTGGCGAGTTATGGATTGTTATGGAATAAAAAAGTTTCGTGAAATAATTGGCCGCTATGGGCCTAAAAGTATAGATTGGAAGTTTTAACCTTTTTTAGGGATTTTATTTAAGGTAGGCCTATGAAAATGAAAAAATGAACTCTTTCAGTTTGCTTTGCAAATCATATTTAGTTTTATTTTTAACATTTTGCATGACACTCCGATTTTATGCTGCACCCCCATAGATTTAGGGAGTTTTTGATACTGTTTTAGGGATTTTTGGAGTTGCATTTGTGAGAGCCCTGTACCAGAGGTGGTCATGGAACCGGTTGCCGAAGTCGAATCCGTCGGGTTTCTGTGTTTTTCTCTCGGATCCTGAGCCGGAGACAAAAATTTGTGAAAATAACGGAACCGGAGCCACCTTTTCTGCGTGGTCATTCCTAAGTGGAAACATGTGTAAATTTTGGTTGGACCAATGGTGTGGTAGCTGGAATCCGAACAGGAATCGGATTTGCAGGTTTGAAAAATTGCCGGACCTGGATCCGGATTTAAAAATTTTGGAACAGGAGCGGAGTCGGAAAAAGTGATTGCGGCCACCTCTGCCCTGCTCGAGATGTATGTTGAATTGTTGAAGGTTTTGAACCCGAAATGGATGTTCATTCGTAAAAGCTTTCGGAAAGCAGACACAGCTTTAGACTTAGGGTTTTGGATTAGGTTAACGGTTTAGTTTTATACGGTTAGCGTCTGGGGTTAGGGTTTGGTGTTAGCAACAAGAAACACAAATCATCAAAAACACAATCGATTTTCATGCAGCATAAATTTGGACCACCGTGGCCATGAGATAAGTGTTGCAAATAGAAGCAAGCATGACATGCAAAATAAACTGAAATGATTCGATTTACCCATTTCTGAAAAGGCAGTGTCTATTTTGCCGCCAAGATAGCAGCAGCAAAAGGCTTGGTAGCAAGGAAGTACTAAATGTAACAAAAAGAAAAACCGACAACATCCGTAGCCCTAACCCTACTAATCCCAACCCTAAACTAATCTATCCTTAGCTAACCTAATGCTAAGCTAACCTAATAACACTAACCTAACACTAAGCTAACGCTAACCTACCCCTAATTCTAACCTAACCCTAATTCTAACCTAACCTGACAACACCAACCCCTAAACATAACACCAAAGCGGAGCCTGAAAAAGAGCTAAGAAAAAAAACAAAACGAAAGCCGGCAAGGTGAGAGTCTTACAGAAAACCATTCGCATACCAGCCGTAGCACTGGGTAACACTAAACAAGGCCGGGCGGGCTGGAGGACCGTCTTTCCAAATGAATAACATGAATTTTTGGCGGGCTGCACAGAAGGTCAGGCCGGCGTGCTGCACAACAGGGTGGGCCAGTGAACTGCACATAAAGGCGGGCTGCGGAAAAGCCCACCAGACCGCCCTTTCGTGCAGCCCGCCGGCTCGGTCCTCTGTCATATGTGCAGCCCTCCTAAAATAACGTTTTTCATTTGGAAACACGGCTCTCCAGCCTGCCGGCCCTCCAATTAGTGTTATCCGTAACGCGTAACCATTGCACAAAACAGGACATCGTTTTGCTGTATTGCGTCATGCCACGAGATTGAATCTTCGACTGCCGGCACAATAGCTCCCGCCGATCTGTTGCCGCCAGAATATCGCTGGTACAATAGACACTACCTTTTGAAAATCCCTAAAAATGCAATAACATCCAGAAACAAGTATCATGTTAAACAAATGAAAACATAACAACAATACAATATACACAAAAACAAGAATGGTGATAATGAATCAGCAGAGCCCAACATAACCTTTCGCGTCGTCACAATCAACCACGCAATGCACCAATAAAAAAAAGCAATAGTAATATCACATACAGCAACAGGATGACAACATGGAGAAGAAATAAAGACTTGAGGTATATGGAGATTAGCTGATAGTGATATAGCATTAGCATACACATAAGTGAAGAAAGAACAATACATTGAAACACAATATTGCATTACAAAAGCAAGTACCAAGGACAGAAAGCAAGGTATCTTTGTCCACACAAAGCGGGAAGAAGTAATACAATTGCCCACAGACTATAATGGAGTGAGTATCATCGATGAGTGTATGTCCCACCAGACATGATGTGGTGTCACCAAATGAGGTTGAAGAAACAGGGGGTTAAATAGGGGTTCTCAACTTGTGGTACACGAAGGTCTTGCAGGTGGTATATGAGTAACTTCCATTTTTTTCACAAAAACCTGGATTCATAGCTTTCTAGTTTACATTTCAGGCTTTGTTTCCAAATAAATAAATGCTTCTCTAGCCTGCTATTCCTATTGTTTCGTAACATTATGATATTCGATGAGCTGTTAGCAAATTTTATTTGCACCGCATATCAACCAATTTGTGGAAGATAAACAAAAAAAGAGTCATTTGATTTAGTTCAAGTTGTGGTCTTTCATTGATATTTAATTTATATTATTCTTCTGAAGAAACTAAGACTTGAACAAATATGTTGTTCTGGAAAAAATGGTATGCGTTGACAATGCGGGGTGCCTGAGTGGCATGAGATCGTGAAAAGGTTGGGAACCCCTGGTATAAACAGATTACAACATGTTTAGCAGCAAACATTAATCCAATACATGTTGCGTAAATGAAAAACAAAAGAAGTATAGTTAACAAGCAGAGTATTTAGTTTTAGAAAAGATAATATTTCATTTATATTGTCATATGAGATATATCCACGTACTGTACAAATTTGATTACCATCATGTAATTGACAACACACATCAGCTTTTCATGATTGTGGGCCTAGGAATTAGACTGAAATTAATGTCTGTGAGACTGGTGCATGATTCTGGTGCCATCCCACCACTTGTAAAAACAAGGGAATTGAATGAAGACTTCTCAATATCAATTACTCCTTGGCTGTACTTCTTAATCTCTTGCCTTTTCATGTTGTTGCTAGGGATGTTTAGTGTTATGTGTAGGTTTAGGGCTGCAAAAATTAATAGCCACTTTAATCCTTTAGTTATTCTGAGAAGCAACTGACATATGTCAAGAAGCGGTCACATATTTCACAGCGGTCACAAAATTTTACTTGATGTGTTTTTTTAGTCTTTCCCAAGCAAAAACCAGATACTGATATGCTTGTTTAGATGCTGCCATAATGTTTGATAAAGAAAAAATGAATATGATGGTATTGGTGTTTAGTCAACTGCAATTTTCTTCTGCAATGAATGTTTTAGAAGCTAGTGGTGGTTACATTCAATACGAAGTTTTTTAAAATTTTTGTTTTTATCTGTATCACGCTAAGCTGCTTGTTATGATTATTATCTAAAAATAGAGGTTTATTTAATTTGAATAAGTTAAGCATGATATCATAGAACTAATGGACTTGCTGAAGGAAAACATTATTCACAGATATTTTGGTGAATAAATTTTGTGATAAAAGAATCTAATCTACTATTACAAATATTATACCTTGGCTTAACTTAAGGCAGACTTTGTTTAGTCTGCTTCAAATTAAGTTTTGTCAAATTACCAAATGAGCAATTCATGTTTCAGTTGAATTATCTTTAANTTACACTTTNTTAATTGTCCTGGAATTTCAGTTTTGCTGTATGTTCAATTTTATTGATTCTAGTAACTGATTTATAAAATACAAGTAACCATAAATNTAGGGTTGCCAATTTAGCAGATTTTCTGCTATATCTAGCAGATCTTAATCCTGTCTTGCTCCAAAATAATTAGTCTAGCACAGGTCTTCCCAAACTTTTTCTTACCATGTACTCCTTCAGCATTCCAACAGATCAGCATGTATCCCTACAGCATTTCAACAGATTTTTTTCACAAAATTGTGCCACAGAGGTTTCAAGCAATGTGGAATATGACACCATGCTGTACTCTCATCATAGGCTATGCGATTGACAAGATATTTATCCAATGCACAAGGTAACACTGCACAACTGAGGGAACAGTGAATCTTGCAGAAAGAACGAGGATTCAGAAGGCAATAGCTACACATTGATACAATGGCAAGTGGTAGGCAGTGATGGTGGTCAGTACATTGAATTTCAAGAGATTAAACATTTACCCCTAAAATTTCTTATCACAAAATAATTTATCATGATTATTCATAGATATATTTAACAATAAGCATGTAATGACTTTTGATAATAACAGTAATTGATATATATATATATAAGTATTTGGAAATAAACACAATGTAAATATATTTCTATCTTCTATTGCTAACCTTAGATGTACCCCAGGTTGGGAACTCCTGGTCTGGCAGCTAGCTTGAAATCTAGCTTATTTTGAGCTGGAACCATGGTGAATTAAGAGCAATATGTCCTGCTTTGTTCTGATCTACCTCCCATTGATCATTGTTTAATTGCATGACTGTGTATAAATCGTTGTGTAGTTTTTTCGTTTCGCATGAATAGTTGTAATTTTGTGCAATTTAGTCACTAGTTAGTAGTTAGCGCTGGCTGTCATTCAGTGAGTACTGAGCAGGTGAGCACTTAGGAGTCAGCACATGAGATCAGGGTTTTTTAGGGCGTTTTAGTGGCCCGATTCGGGTCCCTAGAATTGAAAGTCGGGTCCCGAAAATCAGCTATCACCGGGTTTCCAGAATCAGAGAAATCGTATCCCTAGAATCAGAGAAATCGGGTCTCTACAGGTCCACATTGGGTACCTAACATTTTCCTTAAAAAAAAACCTGCATGAGATTGATGATTGGATGAGCGGTAAGTATGATAATGGTCCACTGTGTAGTACCCCAAGCCCACAGTGTGCTGCTGTACAGGATAGAAGTGAGGTGTTCTATAAGTTCACAGACCACAAGCTGTAGTATGTGTACAGGACCTTTGTTGGCAGGCAGTGGGTTCATAATATATTTTCTTATCCAACTTTTACCTCCTCATGTTTTCTCTGGCTCATCATCTTCATTGCAGTCGCTTTTAGCATTTGATTCAGTTGATCAAAATGTGAGAAGTGTTTCTAGCTTTAAATTTAGCTTGTGATTAAAAATTCTATCGGGATTTTGCAATTTTTTTCAGTTGGAAGGTCTGTTTAGATTTGGCAACCGTGCATATATCACCACAAAGTTTGATGTGTCTCTGTTTTTATGTGGGCATTATATGACTTGTGTTTCAATGCTTTTAACAGTACTTTCAAATTTGAACATCTGATCATGTGTGATAACAGAAACTATTTTATTCTGCCAAAATGAAAGTGAAATTTAAGAAATGGCATGCTGTGGCTAGCTGGCATTGGCAAGCATCTGATGATAGTTGTGGTATTTGCCGGTATCCTTTTGAATATTGCTGTTCTAGCTGCAAAACAGCTGGGGATGATTGCCCTATAGGTAAGTATTTGCACTTAGTTGCATAGATTCTTCCGCATGTTGTGCTTTACATGAATGCAAGTAATACCCAATTTCATAAGTTGAATTGTTCTACTTTCGAGGGCAAGTTTGCTAATTACATATCTTTTATGTATGTTTATAATTCAAATCTGAAATGTTACATGTGCTATACTTGTCTGAGTCAGTAGTTCCTTCATCTTGGTCTCTCATTTTGAATTGACAGATGTGTCAATCTTCAGAAGTCATTTAAATGCTGCAATGAATTAATGGTTTTGACAGTACAGCTAATGTCAATTTTTTGTACATGTTTGTTTCTTGGAGTTAATAGTACTCATGCTTTTCTATATGATCAATTGGTACTGAAAATGATAAAACTGAAATGATGAGCCAGTGTGTTGATAGTTTGCACTATTATCTTTGCCATAACAAAGCTTAAGGCTGGTTGGTGCTGGTAACAGAAACTGTTAAGGATGCAAGCACTCCTGGTGATAGTGATTGATAATAAAAAGACAGTAGTGTCTAAATGACCATGTCTGGTTTTCATTTTTGAAAGACTAAAAAAATTGTATCTGGTGTTGTGCCAGATTAAAGGTGAACTTGTGACTTTAGCAATATAGTGAATGTAGTCGACTAGGAATATATCTTCCTGCTGTGCGAGAGAGGGTCTCTCCTTGGTTGCTTTGGCTTTGTTATGGAGATGCCACTTTTGATGTTATAAGATCAGTTTATATGTTTCCCAATTTTGGGGGAAACGCTCTTGATGTATGTAGGGTTTTGGATTAGGGTTAGCGTTAGGTTTGAATGTTAGGGTTTAGAGTTAGGGCTACGGGTTAGACAAAAATTAATTGCAAGTTTAATCTTTTACACTGAGAAGCAACTAACATAGAATAATTGGTCAGATATCTTGCAGAGGTCAGCATTTCCTCTTGATACAGTTTTTTTAGTCCTTCCAAAGCGAAAGTTGGATATGGTCATTTAGACACTATCTGAAAAGAGCGCAGGGGCAATAAGCATGTATTGTAAAAAAGAAATAAAAGGTAAAGAGAAGCCACTTCAGAAATTTTTAGCTGTCAAAGCTTTTCTCATTATTTTCTATTTCCTTTTGTACCACATATGCTTGTCACCCCTTCTGTCCTTTTCACCATTTATCACCAGTTTTTAGGATAATTGTGCTCTTGTCCTGTTCATGTTGTCAGCACATCCCATTCAAAACCATGTTTTGAAAAAGATGATTGTGCAAATCAAAACATTGCCTGGTGTTTTATTTTTAGTGCCAAGTGTGCATTCAGAAAATCAGTGTTGCTGTATACTTGATGTCATTGAATTCAAAACCTTTGAATTGTTGAAGTTACCACAGCAAATAGTAAAAATTTGCTTTTTGTGCTTGTCAAGATACTTCTTGGTATTATAATTTTCTGTTGTTTTAATAGTTTGGGGACAGTGCAGTCATTGTTTTCACATGCACTGCATTCTGAAGTGGTTGCAATCTCAACAAGTAAATCAGCAGTGTCCAATGTGCCGACAGGAGTGGAAGTTCAAGGAGGTAAAATTGAAACAGGTGCTATATATGTGTGGGGCAGGGGCGTGACGAGGGGGCACAATGCCCCAGATGCTGAATCACAGGGGGGACGCCAAAAAATTCCAACAATGTTGTAAGTACTTGCTTCATTACAGCACAGTTGCTTCCGAAAGACCTTAGGTTCGAACATGGGGGCGCCAAACTTGTTTCTTTACCTGGGGGCGCCAAACTTGTTTCTTTACCTGGGGGCGATCTAACGTCGGTATGCCCCTGGTGTCGAGTTACACTAAAAGCCAAGGTTCACCAAGAAAATATAAAAGCCCAAGTTTTTCATTACAAGTGTAGTATGATCCAAAGACTCTTTGCAAATAGATTTTCAGGCCATGTTTTGTCACATTAAACAACAAAGAATTAACAGTATTTGTTTTCAGTTGCTCCTCGAATGTTTTCTTAAAAGGTTCCCGTCAATGTGCATCACAAGGTTGTCTTAACAGAACTCAGGTGCTAAGCATTAGACTTTCGATAGATAGGATCCCATTGTGTAATTTGTGAAATATAACTGAGGAAAATTTCATGACTTTTTGGCGCAATCGATCGTGATTTTCATGTATCCAAGATTGTTACACTTCTTTAACTTGGCTGATCATAAGTAGCGGTTGAAAAAAAACGAACATCATGATTATGCTATTGTNACTCAACGCGAAACTATTTAAGTCGCTATATATTTGTTTCAGGGCAGCAGTCGCGACTAGTACGATATGCTTCCGAATCGTTATTACCGTGAAGTGTTACACTGGCCTCGGGCCGTTTTTTCACGCCGTCTCTTCCTTTCCACCGTTGCCTCCAGTGCAAAAGAACCGTCGAGTCACGACCCTGCAAAGGTCCTGCAAGCGATACACGAACACGGAAGTCGCTACGGCTTCCACACGAAGTATTTCGCAAAGCTGCCGCGACAGAAAGTTATCGTCGAGTTCAGTTCGCCGAACATTGCGAAGCTGTTCCACATCGGACATTACCGTTCAACGGTGATCGGCAACGCGCTGAGCAACATCCACGCCGCGGCTGGCCACCAGGTCTACAAGATGAACTATCCCGGCGACTGGGGTCTGCAGTTCGCTCTGCTCGCGCTCGGTTTCAAGCTTTACGGCGACAACGACGTGCTCCGCAGCGACCCGCTGACGCACTTGTACAGCGTTTACGTCGCCGTTTCAAAAGAGGCCGACGAGAATCCGGACTTGCGCCGCCAAGCCCGGCAGTTGTTCATGGACATGGAAAACGGCGCCGCCGTCGAGGCACTCGCCTTCTGGAAGACCTGCCTGGATTTGAGCATGGACGAGTTCAGGAAAATGTACTCGCGCATCGGCGTGAGTTTCGACGAGTACGCCGGCGAGTCGCGCTACGTCGAGAAAGGCAAGGGCGTTCTGCAGGAACTCGAGGCTTTGGGTCTGCTCGAGACCGGGGAGAACGGCGCACGGTTCGTGAATTTGGAAGGCACGAGTCGGTTCGTCGACGACGGGGGAGGAGGTGTACCGCATGAAGTCAAACCGATCCTTGCACGGCAAAACGGCACGAGTCTATACTTGACTCGCGACGTGGCCGCCGCCGTCGACCGCTACGCGCGAGTTGGCTTCGATCGAATGATCTACGTCACCGACTCTTCGCAGGAACTGCACTTTAGGCAGCTCTTTTCGGTCCTGGAGCTCATGGGCCATCGCTGGGCCCACGCGAGCGAGGCCCGGCTTGTGCACGTCGGCTTCGGCAAGGTCAGAAACATGAGTACGCGGCGAGGCAACGTCGTTTTTCTGCAGGAAACACTGGACGACGCTTGTAAGCGCGTGGCCGAGGATCGGTACCAGCACGACACCAGGCGGCAGGACATCGAAGACCTGGATCACGTGATCGAGACCCTGGCCCTGACCGGCCTCGTTTGCCAGGACCTGAAAGCGTCTTTGCGCAAGGGCTACGCTTTCAGCTGGGACGCGGTGATCGCATCCAAGGGACACCACGGGCTACTTCTGCAATACACCCACTGCCGCCTGAGCAACCTGGAAAAGCTTTGCGGCGTGACGTTGGATCCTGACGTCACTTGCGACGTCACGTCACTTCATGAAACTCCTGACGCGATTCGCCTGGTTCGTCACTTGGACGATTACGCCGACGTGACGCGCAGGACTTGTGAAACGCTGGAGCCCAGTGTTCTGCTCCGGTACCTCTATCAGCTGTGCCACCTGGTGGCCAAGGCCCACCGGACGTGCGTCGTGAAAGGCGCTGAACCGGAACGCGCTCAGGCGAGGCTGCTGTGCTTTCGCTGCGCTCGCACCGTCCTCGGTTCCGGAATGCGGGTGTTGGGGGTTACGCCGCTGAAAAAAATGTAGTAGCTCTTGTTTGTGTTGTGCTGTTCGAATGGGACGCTGAACAAAAATTCGACTTTTAGGTGAACACGGACATGCGCGCGATTTTGATAAGAGATGTGCGCAAAATCTTCGTCTGTTTTCCGACACGCATGTATTTGTGGAGGTGAATTTTCGCTGAAATACCTGCGTCATACTACAGGCTTCTCACTGAATATTTCGTCAATCGTGAAAAAATAGCTTTATGACTGCACGAAAACGGTGTCTTATCTTTCTGAACGGAAAGTTCGGTTCCTATACCTGCGAGTAACAGCGAACTTCACTGGAAGAAAATTTAAGCAAGTGGTACAGTAGTTGGGCAGCATTAAATAAATGATGAAATCCAGCTGTTTTTTAAAGAAAATGTTAGATACCCGGGAAGGACCGAAAAATTTCTGACTAAATTTCAAAGCATCCAGTATTACCATTTCATAATATTGATTGCAGTATCCGTTCGGATGTTTCCCTTGATAAATATTTTCTCTGATTCTAGGGACCCGAATCGGGTCCCTAAAACACCTTAAGAAAAACCCTGGTTAAATAAATGTGTATCTGGTCATTTTTTAAAACGACGGCTTTACTATTTCGTCTTTGAGTACAATAGCAGATAGGCTGAGAATTTTGTACGAGGCTGGTCTGTTTTCGAACGTCTTTTGAAGTAAATTTCGCGTAACATGCGTTGTTTCGATGGCGCGTACAATTGCTGCGGTCTTTGCCAGTAGCCTACGGTCAGGGCCTCAAGAGGAATTTTACCAGGGAATACGAAAGCCGACATTGGTCCCCCTAGTTTGTGGGGCCCTCATCGAAACTGGTATAGCTTGTTTGTGCAGTAATCAGAATATAGATAAAACTGCTACCATGCTGAGATTTAGAAGTAGGTCAAATGTTATACTAACAACTACCTGGCAATAATGTAGTAAATTTGTCTTGATTATAGAAAAATTTCGCTTGCGCATTTTTATCCTACCGTTTACGATGTATCCCGCTCTTATTGGCCCTGCTTACAGTACGTGAAGCCAATCGCATGCTTTTTAATGGGCACGGTGAGATAATTTCAAAATTGCGATTCAGCAGATTTGCATAAAATTATCGGCGCACAACGTCACTTGTGATTTCAGGACCATCGCCATTCACAGATCAGAACAGGACGATATGCGTTGGTGCGAGGAAAATTTTTTTTTTTTCGAACAAACACGTCTTCCAGTGATCCGAAAAAGGGAACAAGCAATCTTATGCGGAATACGCGATTTGCGAATTGGCTGAAACCTTATTGTGCGAAGTCTTACGAAAAACAGGAATTAGCAAACAATGAAATTTTTCTAATTTTGTGACCAAGTCCTCAAACCACCAAGGAATTGTGACGTAAATGAGAGAAGCTATTTGCTTTAGGGAGTTTAACACGCCCCCATCTTACAAGATGGGCGCCTCCAGCATTCGAAACCCTATGTCCGGTGGCACAGAAGTGTTGTAGTAAGAGTGATGGCAGGTGGGTCATTTTGGAAATGAAAGTTTTAAGTCGTTGCAAAAACGAAACGGCGATGCAGATACAATTCACTACTTGATTCTTTCTACCACTGATGCTCAAATGAAGGCGAAGGTTATTTAGCTGCCCTGATACGAACCACGCCTCGCTGGCTTAGTGGTAAGAGGGTTTAGCTCAGTGTTTCTCAAACTTTTTTATTCCATCGCCCCCGTTTCACTCTCAACACGTCGTTTCCCCCCCAAGCCTGATAAAGCAAACGCAAGGTACTACATTTAAAGAATTTTATTTAAAGAAAGTATTAAAGAGCTGATCCGAGCCAACAAAAAGCTGAACTAAGCAATTGTATTATGCCGCTAATATTATGTTCAGAGTTCTTGTGAAAATAATCCAGGGCCACGGAGCCGGAAGTGGGCATTTTGCCTGGAGCCGGAGCTGGAGTTCAGTTAAAAATTTCGGACCGGAGCCGAAGTTATGACCATTTGAGAGGTAGCTCCTGCTCCGGGTCCCTTCCTAGATGCTAACGGTTTTGCCAAATAGACTTACGTGTGCTCTTTACAGTGGCTTTGCAAACGATCGAAAGTTAAGAGCTGTTGTGCGACTGTGTGTTTCCTGACTTTTGTCACGATATTGTGAGTATGGTTAAGCGTTTTGGTGATTTTGTATAACATCTCCGTGATAGTGTGTAGATCTTCACGTGTTGCCCATTGATCTTTATCTTGCTGACATTGTAACACTTCAGCTTTTGTAGATTCCGTAACCTGTATCAAGTTAGTATTGTTATCCTGTTCGCAAGCAGGATTGGTCTCAAGGTGTGGAATCCTCCATGGATTGTTCAGTGGATTGTCCCTTAAGATTCACAAGTTCAGTATCAGATATGTGATTGGCCATGTTATGTTAAAGCTATGCTCTGAAAAATGTGAAAAGTAAGAGTTACGCAATTTTCGCAATTGTAAGCAATTTTCAAGGAAATATGTAGGTGTCGTAAAGCGTATTAGAGTTGAAGGGTGTGAGCCTTTGAGCTGTTACCTATTTAACAATAGTCCACAATATTTAGCTATTTCGAGTGGGTATAGCTGGCGGTTGGAGTCCGTGAAATGACAGTCTTCACATAACGTGGAGAAGTTTGATGCTTCTTTCTGTGTGTGAGGTTATAGAG
>JGI24021J15306_10008692_pt1 | contig 12507 bp, 7 predicted proteins | sample Ectturendosymbi1_FD_15306 | JGI IMG/M metagenome (IMG submission 15306) | reverse complement strand
GACTGATCGTGTGCAACGCCGACCGCTGTGTGTATTGGTTTATGTTATGCTAATGTCACACGTTGAGATGTAATGTCGCGCATGCGCAATGGTCGTTTATAAACAGGCTGTGCAGTTTGGTATCTGAGTGTGGTTGATATTCCCAAGCCTTTCAGCTAGGCTAGCAGTGCCATGTACGAAACCTAGCGAGAATTTATCAACAACTTTGTTGTTGTTTGCCCCCCCGTTCGAAATTTCTGGCTACGTGCCTGCTCTGGTGTAGACTGAATGGATCAAATATTTGCAAGTTTGTTTACAGGGCATATATAACTTTACTAATTTACAAAATTGTATTTATGGATTTTATAGTTACTCTGAATAGCTAGATAGACATACACAATATACCTGAGCGTTTGTTGGAAAGCAGGCTTAGTGCAAGTGGCGTACAAAAATGCTACCGCAGTCGCATTTCATAGCGTTTAAAGTGATATAAAATCCAAAAACTTTTCAAACGCGTTGAGGCCGGGGCTCTAGCCATTACGTTATCAGCTGCATACGTCAACCAGCAGTCGCCCAAGAATTGGACAAAATCCACGTCTTGTATGTGCGCAAGTTTTGTAGACCTACTTCGGGTGTCGGCATCTTAGAGCAACGTCGCTACTCGGCTTCCGATTGATTGTGTGTTGGTGTCCACCAGACGAAGCGTGGAAATACAGAAAAGGGCGACCATGATGACTTTTTGCTCGACTGCAGTATTGGCTGAAAAAGGCATACTGCAGATCTTGCTCTAACAGCATCAAGATTTTCACAAGCGCTTTCGCAAGATATTTTTATGAGCAAATGGTGGTTTTCATTCAGAGTTGAATATTGGAACTTAATTTTTAAATAACTAGTGAATTCAATGAAAGGAGATATTCTATTTGCCAACTTAAAACTGAATAAAATTGTTCAGAGAAAGAAACGCCATAAAAAGGCATATTTCATGGATGATGCTTTAAAAACAAGGGGATTTATACATTTAAATGTTGAGACTTGGCTGTTGTTTGCCCCCCCATCAAAATTTCTGGCTACGCGCCTGCACAGGCCATGTACAACTGGATTTTAACTCGGACGGAGAGGTTGCCATCAGATCAAACACGTGGACGAAGTTGACGAAACGTTGTCGCGGCCTTGCTTGTACGAATGTCAAGCTCCGATTTCAAGGAGTTTGTGTTGTCGGCTGTTGGCCCCAGACAATAGAACTTGTCTGACTGCCGTACAGCTCATTTTATGCTGATTTGCAGGGTAGAGCTAGATCCCTCAGAGAGAAATATGGTTTTGCTCAGGCTGATAGTGGAATTAAATTCAGCACAGGCACAGCGAAGGAGCTGCAGAGGTTTGAAGGGTGGGTGTATAATAAGGCAGCCAATAAGGCAGCATCGAGCAGTCCTCAAAATGAACAATCTCGTCTCACTTTTGACTTACAACAAAGATTGCCAAAATGATGCATCTATTCTTCTGCCTCTTCCTCCACGGCTCGTTTTCGTCAACTAACACAAAATCTCTGTTAAAATGAATTTATAGTAATGACATACACTATACAATAAGTATGTATTTTCCTTCCGGGTATGCGGCATCCTGTAACTCGAGCCTCCAACATATTACGTTCCATTTCAACCGTCACTACGGAAATCCACTCAGCATTCATGCACCTGCACCATTTCCTACTATTTCAAGCCACAGCTTCGTCAAATTACATCAGAACAAGATTAAATTACAAAGTGTTCAATATAGCTCAAACTTGCGTAGGTCGATTCCCAACGCCAATGTTTTGCACGGGATCGAATCGCAATTCAACTAAATCAAAACACAAGATTTGGTTCAATGCTACCACCGTAAAATTGTGACGTTGACACAAGTTCACCATTCTACACCAAACTCCAGTCGTCAGCGTTTTTAAAGCAGCACTAGCGTAATCGCACAGTCTTGGTGTAACGTCCGTTATTTGCCGCCGTTGTTTTCCAACACAACAACGCTGTAAGAAAAGGCACGCAGCAAATTCAATGAAGTAATATAAGTTCATCGACATTCCGGCGAAACTAGCATGGTTTGGCAGAAATATGAACGCCGACAAACAAAAAGGCTTAAATAAAACACAAAACGAAACCGTTGTAACCGTTGTCAATCAACTTCTTAGCTGAATCAAAATTACTGGAGGAGTATGAAACTGTCGATTAATGTTTGCATGAAATGTCGCTGTCATCAGAAAAAAGCTAGCTTTCGGCAAAAATGGTGTCGGTACATCATCGCTAGGATGACTGATGCGTGGTTTCAATCAGGAACCATGCGCACAGGTTAGCCTCTCGTGCGAGCCAACAAGCAACTGACTGCATACATGCTGGTTATCAGATCCTGCATCACTACACCGGCAATGTTTGCGAGTAAACTTTTAACATAAGCGTCACAGTCGTATGATAAGACAAAAAGATAAAGGAGAAAGTAATGCAATAAGAAGAAATGTGTGGCCAGCCACCGGAAGCAGCATTCTGGAGCAAATGAACTCAACCTTCAGGTCAACATTCGAATTTGTTCAGGCACACATTTCAAAACTTAATCTTGGTCGCGTAATATTCAAGCTTGTTTGACAGAAATTTTTCGTTGTTTTCACATTACGAAATGTTGTTGAGAGTTTGATTACTTTTCGCTCTGAATCAATTGCATGAAAACAACCATACACTTGGGTGGTCGGTTCAGAAATCGTGCTCTTCGGCAAACGTAAAGTTACGAGCAAATCACTTTAGCTGCCCACAATTGCTGGATGAAATCATGGCCAATATTTTCATTGGTTTCACCACAAGCATTTCGACACATTTCCAATCTCGTTTACAGTTCAACAAATGTTTGATCAATCCCCATCCTCACCAAATGTTACTGAATTCGACTTCGGAGCTGCTTTGTGTCCAGATACCGATTCTCAATTCCGATAAAACGAACGTGCGGGAAACAAACTTAAGCTACATACAAAAAACTTCAACTCTGACGCCAGCAAGCAGCTTTACTGATCCAAAGCACAGGCTGCCCAAATCTTATAAGTTCATTTCTTAGTCACAGAAGGGCTACATAAGATTTGACGGAATAAACCCTTTGCAAATAAATGATAATGTTCTACCCAGGCTGAAATGCGAACACCTGCGATAACCGGTCTAGAATGTCTGCATCTTCATGGCTGTTTCACACTTTTAGCAGAAAGAAAGCAAGTAGAATTTCAAAGTACAGTATTGGTGAGTCACTTTCTACAGTGCTTACCACTCTGTTCATTTTGCAATGAGGCCTCCGCAAACCAGAGCACGAAACCCGTGGCCGCGATTCAGAAACCGAGTCAATCCGCGGCACCAACAAGCAACACTGATGTCAATCACGACTGAATGCAATTTCTTTCTGCACCGTCGGCATCGCTGTCTCCAGAGCTCATGCTGGATGAATCGTTTTCATCGCTGTTGGAACTGGTGTCGTCTCCCCTGTCCCTCCTCTCCACTGCTCGCAAACGCCTGTGAAGAACATTTTGTGAGTGGCAAGGCCCTGTCGGCAAGAGTTGCGGGACACTGCCATCGATAACACGCAACGTACAGTGAAACAAAGAGCGTTCATCCCTGCCTAAGGTGAAGCGACAAGATGGTTCAAGAGTAAGGGATACATTTACAAAACCAAGGATATTACCGAGAAGGTTGAATACTTCGAAAAATGTTGTTTTGTGCTACGCTGGCCATGAGGCATTTTATCCACGATTTGACTCAGTACAGTACATCAAAAGAATCCTTCCACAACAAAGGAAAGGATCAAACACTGTCGTGTTTACCGACTATATGTTTCGCCTATTAAACAGGCATCTTAACTTATTCTTTTAAAACATTTTATAACTAAATCGAAAGCTCTACTCGCTATTGCGTCATTTTTATCAAAATACCCTGTTTGTCCATCTGCATTTACAATGACAATAATACAGGTTTACATCGACTGGAAGTATTAGCAACAGCAAAAACAGGTGATTCTACAAATCCAGGGGTACGACCTGTTTCGTAACGTCCTCATAAGAAACCAAAGCATGTGGCCGTCGATCATGTCCGGCGAACTTCTTTCCTCTTCTCTTTCTCTTCGATTAGACAGCATTAACTGACAAAAAACATCGTCATGTAGAGAATATGGGAAACATCAGTTTTATAAAATCGCTAGTGGAAAATTCGGCAACCAAGCTGGGAACACATAACGGTTTTTGACAAATGCCTGTTCATCAAGTAACAATCAACAACACAGCCGTACACATATTTATCAGTGATGGAGTCTCGAGACTTGGTCTCGATCTCGAGACCCATTTTTGTGAGTCTCGGTCTCGAAAGTTTCAGGTCTTGTCCCGGTCTCGAAGGCTACAAGTCTCGAGACTTTGAATATCGCAAACAAATGGCTTAGTAAAACTTCTATGATTCAACTAGTTTTTTCTCCTTGTATTTTCAGGTAAAAAACAAGCAAAACAGGACGGAATAATACCAGAAGTTTGAAAAAAATTCAACTTAGATATGATGACATTTTTGGAAAAGTTCGGCGAAATCCACAAATTTCGAAGTCTCGGTCTCGAACTTCAAGTTTCGAGTCTCGGATTTTTTGATGAAGTCTCGGTTGCGAAGTTTTAACCAGGTCTCGATCTCGGAGGTTACGGTCTCGACTGCACCATTCACGTTTACAAAAATTCCGGAACACTCGCTTGCGCTGCCAAACATAGAAGAAAAGTGCTACCCTGTTAGACAATATTTAAAACAAGCAATCCCGAAATTGCCCTCAATCTTCATCGAAACCCATATGACTGAATGAATGGTAGCCTTTGTGTGATAAATATTATATTTTGAGCTAAAACAAATATCAAATTTCAAAGTACACACAAAATCAACCGGAGATTCACATGAGAGGCAAAAACAAAACAAATCACTGAACGCACGTAATGAATTACGATGACTGACTTTTGAACGCACGTAATGAATTACGATGACTGACTTTAAAGACCAGGAAACCGTGTTTATAAAATATAACGCATCATGCATATACCTCTGTTAACTTCGACATGTGGTTGTTCTTTTCGTGCATGTCTGATGAGGGAGTCCAGATTTTTACGTCGTGATCCAAGCCGCTGGTAGCAATGACTGGTAAATGTGGATGAGGTTCTAGAACGTTCACCACTCCTCCCTTGTCTCCATCGACCAACTGCACGATCTGATCAAAGCAGACCACACTTGCAATTGCTTAGCGATATGCCGCAACGCCTTCCCGGGCTGGTGACACTGGCCAATCCGCAAGAGTGGATTGGCCAGTGTCACCTGTCCGGGAAGGAATTGAAAGAGTGTCACGACTGGCATACTGCCAATAATCAACGCATCAAAAATAATTGTAGAAACAATTCTCGCGTTTGAAGTATGTGCGATCACATACCTTGCACCTTACACAGTTGCCGATGTCAAGATGAAACCCTCATATCTAAAATGTCAAGACACACCGATTGGATACAGAGTTAAATCAAATGTGACAATAAAACGACGCAGTACTCTAAAATAACAGAGAAAATAGAATGTTTCCGTTAAACAATTGTACCTGAGCGGATTCCTTTTCCCAAAAGAAAACGTTACCGCAGTCACTTCCAGACACAATAAAATCAGAATGAGGTCCATAAAAGTTGACCCCTTTCACTGTGGCGTTGTTTCGGTGACCTTTGTATCTGAAAAATGGGCAAATATTTTCTGGTCCTATTGGCTTCTACAACAGCAGGTTTTAGATTCAACATTTTACTTCCATTCACCAGTACCTTTTGATATAATCGGCACCATCAGAATGTTTAGTGTTGAATAAATATATGTCTTCATCATTGTAACTGCACAGAAGTTCACTACCGTCCCAGCTGTACACCAGGCAAGTAATGTTGGCTGTAACACAACAACGCATAACACATATTTTGGTGATGAAAAGAATATTTATCGCAGGCGATGCTAAACTCAACAACTGCAGAGGATATAAGGAGCCTGAAATACTGCTGCAACGATTTGACATTTAAACCCGATTCAACTGTCACTACCATCGTGCTTTCTTTACAGTTTTGGGAGAACACACAGCAGTACTATTCTACACAAACTGCAGTTATACGTCCAATACCAAGCCTGTATCGTTACAGCAACAACAAAGAATCGTGGAGTCGTAACAGCGGAAGTCAAAAAAGGTATCGTTACCACTAGCGACACTACCTTCAACCAACTTTTGAATGTTCGTAGAGCAACAACGCATCACAGAAAATGTCAACCTTTTATATCAGAAGCGTCTCGCAAGCGATGAGGGCAGTATCTTTTCACAGCAGGTCGGTCGACATCTTCTCCGAGCATCCTTCGATCAAACACATGCGCCCTGTAGTCGCGGCCGCTGACTGCGAACTCGTACGGCAAGGCAGGATTCGTGTGAATCGAGTAGAGAGGGATCTTCCGATTGTCAACCTTCACCACCGCGATCTTTTCAGCGGGCCTGCCACGAAAGTTAAGCAACGATCATCATGCAAAGAATGTCTTGGCACAAACAGAACTCCAACGGTCAGGGCAGTCGTCCTACTTGTCAAGTCGAAGATCGATTCCAAACACGACGCCATCTTCACCGCAGGAAAGAAAAGTTGACTTCGAGTCGACGTCGAGCGACAACTTGTGGGCAGAGCCTCGGTGCTGAGCGATCTTTTTCGTTGCGTGACACGTGCCGGTCGACGATATGTTCGAGACTCTAACCTACACGATACGTGCGTCTTAACTCGCTGGTCTGTTTCATGTTCAGCTTGGCCAGTTAAAATCATATCCTGGTTGAATGTAATCACTTTCACGCGGGCAAATCCTTTGAAGCGTTGGATGTATTGCGTCGTTTGTGCATCTTCCTACTTCTACAGAACCATACCACAAATATTTGAAGCCCCCTGGTATGTTTTTGGTACGTCATCTTTCCGATTTTGTACATTTTTGCTAATCTTATGACAAAAACAAAAAAACTACGTCGTGAAGAGATCTTCAAAAGAAGGTAGGCCTATTTGTTTCCAGAGCAATTATTCAAAAATGCAATCGGGGATGTTACTCACAAAAAAGTTAAAAACTATTGTATCCACGCACCATCCCTCGAAACGACGCTTGTATATTCGTATCGAAAATGAATTTTCACCGCAAAGCTGGCAAAACTTCACAGCACTTTATTCGTGTCCAAGCAGTGAGGTTCGTCGCCAACGGCGCCGAATTAAAGAGGCGCCATTCTGCCACGCAGCAGTGAAATATATTTTGAGAGGAACTGGCAAACATGAGGTTTGGGAGTGTGGCATTCCAAAACAGCCAAATAAAAGATGTAGCTGAAAGGAAACGCCAAATATAAGGGGCTTTAGAACTTTGCATGTCGAAACTGCCAAATATAAGAGGTTTTANACATTAGCATGTTGAAACTGCCAAATAAAAGAAATAGCTGAGACGAAACNCTAAGAATATTGCTATGCAGCGTGTCGAAAGCCAAACGCCCTGTCGGTAAATTGCAGATAACAAATATTCCCGGCGATACATTTGTCAGTGCTCCTCGAAACCTGTGAGCCGAGGTACAGCCAGTAGATAGGTTGGTTAAAACATGGCGGAAAAATACTTCCGAGTTTGACGTACTTGGTAGCTGTGCGGTTACTCAAGGTTTTCCAACGATATCCAATTTATTTTAAAAGGACCGTCTTAAAATGGCTGTAGAAGCGCGACCGAATAAATTTCTTCACCTGTTTCATGTTTTTGTGTTGGCAAAGTAGAGATAAAAACAAGCTGAAAGCATTTGGCAGTTACGACGTGCTTCATTCCAAAACCTCTTGTATTTGGCGCCGCCGGCGACGAACCCTTCTCTGCTTAAGCAGTACGTAGATACCGTGAAGGCATTGCACGAAAACACATTTTTAGAATAAGGGAAATGTTAACCCAAAAATATCATTTTCATAGATCAGCACAAAAAAATTAACCATTCTTTGTCCATTAACGTCACGGAGACAATTTAATTCATACCAACAACAAAATTATGATTATGCTTTTGTCAAACATACTTCATGAAATGTAAAGACTAGCATATTACAGTCTGATCTCAAACTCAGTTTTTTCAGTGAATCACATAAAACACAACAAGGTAACGCAGAGTTACCTACCTGGCCATCTCTGGCAGAACTGACCACAGTAGAATCACCGCAGTTTGGCATAAACTTCGCTTGAAAAACATTGCTTCTGTGACCAGAGTCAAACTTAACTACAGGATGACCAGGCTCGGTAGTCCAGTCCCAAAGGATGATGTTAAGGTCATCACTTCCAGAAGCTAACAGAGTGCCCGTCTGATTGAAATGCAGAGCATTTACACAACCTGAAAGACATAATGGAAGTATGAAACAAAGCTACTTACAACACAAAATATGGATCAGATGTAAAATTTAGAGATAAAATCTTTCAACATCAAAGGATGTTTAAATTTTCACGACTACAAAGGTCACGAGGAAAGTTGTTTTTTGCTGTCTTCAATCACACAGGTCATCACGAACTAGAACGGTTTTCAGCCGAGTGAGCAGCAAACACTAGCTGTGTGCGTGTCAGTGTTGCGGGTTGTGGGGGAATTTCGCGTTTGAACGAACGACGCTGCTTACTTTCTTGACGCTGAGATCACCGGCGTGGTAATGGCTTGGAGTTTGAGACTTGTTTCTAGAGCATGACAGAATCTACGACTATACACAATCAGCAAAATTAACCTCTGCACGTCTGTAAATCTCTGATTCTTGTATATTGTTCGCTAAACTTCATTTCCTGATCGCGTCTAGTGTCGATACCAGTGGTTCCCAAGGTGGGTATACGCCCCACAGGCGTGCAATTTGATTTTAATGTGGCAATTGAGGCCACCTGAAGAAGTCTGGATCCAAAACTTGTTTTAACAAAGGTATTGGCGTTTCAAGCTTCTTAGCTGAAACGGAGTTGGTTCACTCTTTAAATCTTAAGATTTATACATCACTACACGGGGGACAATCAGGATCTTAAGAGGCGATGAAGTAGGCCATGGACAAAAGAAGGTTGGAAAGTGGGAACCACTGGTCTACTAGACGAGGCAAGTTAGCAGGTAGCAGGAGATAGCCGCGCAGGTCAGGGTTTCCGTAGCTTTTTGTGCCACGGACCCCCATTTGGGAATCTGCTTTTACTTGGACCGCAATCTTATGTCGAATAAATTTACCGACCAACCAGCGCGGAATGATAATACGAAACGAAAAATAAATGACATTGAATACTGTTTTTATTGTACGAAACTGACAAAATGAAAATGAAACGGATGGGTTGTTCCTTCTTGTACAATTTATCAATTCTCGGAAGTATTTCGGACAAGCAAACTCGTAAGTCACACAGTTCACGGTAAGTCTGAAGCTGTATTTATCGGTATATTTACAAGAGCTGAAAGTGCTGTCTTGCACATGTAGTTGATGGCAAAGTGCAATAAAATTTTTATTTTCTTTTGTGAGAGCAACGCCTATTCATCCGTAACACTTAACCAGAACGATGAAAGAGCTGCTTGATCGAAGCTGATCAAACTTCAGCCAGGTGATCGGCTAACTCCTTTTCTTCGTCAACAGTTCACGCATCATAAAAGAATGAACAGAATTGAAAATTTCGCAATGATCTTAGCAAAGCGCGAGTATGCCCGACTAACGGTAAGTGATATGAATGGGGGGCCCCTTTGAAAGCGGAGCACTTACACATTACGGTTTCCAATGGGAACCTTCAAAAGTATTTAACGCGTTACGGTTGCTGTTGGGGGCCCTTTCAAAAGCAGAGTACTTGCACATTACATTTGCTGTCCCCTTCAAAAGTAGAATAGGCTACTCAACGCATTACAGTTGCTGTTGGGGCCCCTACAAAAGTAGAGTACTTAACGCATTACAGTTGTTGTTGGGGGCCCCTTCAAAAACAGAGTACTTACGCATTACAGTGGCTGTTGAGGGCTCTTCAAAAACAGAGTACCTACACATTACAGTTGCTGTTAGGCCATTCAAAAACAGAGAACTTATGCATTACAGTGGCTGTTTGGGGCCCCTTTGAAAGCCGAGTACTTACACATTGTAGCTGCTGTTGTGGGCCCCTTTGAAAGCAGAGCACCTACACATTGTAATTGGTGTTGGAGGCCCTTTTGAAAGCAGAGTACTTACGCATGATCTGCTTGGGAGTAATATATAGTTGAGCGGATAATAAGTTTTTCACCAAAAATGAGGAACATTTTCGCGTAAAACACCTCAAGAGCGGGGCCCGAGGCAAGTGCCTCGCTCGCCTCCCCTTAACACACCACTGCTCACAAACGTATCTAGGTAACAGCGGTAGGTACTGCTCCGTCCATAAATTACAGGACAGAGCAGAATACGGATTGACAACAACTTTTAAGCTAAAAAAAACGTGGTGACGGGACTGAACTTTGGGGCTCCTGTGATAGCGTGGGCCCCCACTTAGGGGGTATGGAGGGCGGCTGAAACGGCTCTGATTGTAATTTAGGTATAGACATTTTTGGTGCCACCTCGCGCACGTAATTTTCTTTAATTAATTAATCTGTAAAATGAAATGGCACAAGTCGAGAAGGTCAACTGAGCAACTTTCGGTTTGTCTGATAGGAGCACATTTTCAATGTTATTCCATCTAAGCAGATTTATGTTATTCCATCAAAGCAGATTTATGTTATTCCATCAAAGCAGGTTTATGTTATTCCATCTAAGCAGGTTCATGTTATTCCATCAAAGCAGGTTAACGGCTAGACACGAACGTACGGCAAGTGCTCATTAAACCGACGTGCTTAGTTCCGAATCATGTGCGCAAAGGTAAAAACAACAACTGCTTAAAAACGACATCGTGGATTCAAAGGATTCGTAACTCAGCGCTACAAGCTCCGTTTTCTGCAAACCCGGTTTAGTTAAGCACGACTTCGGTTGAAATCCCGAAACAAGCGTTTCGTTCAAGTAGGTGTTCAACATGACTTGTTTATAAACACTACACTCATCCTTTGCACCGAGTGTTCTTTAGTAACGCAATGATTGGCAAAACTTCATAAGCCAAACACTAATTAAGACCACTATGAACAACACTGAAGCACAGGTCACACACAGGCAGCTTTGATCTAAACCCAAAATGCATATTAGTCAGCTGTAAAGCAGGATGCAAAAACGATACACCTATCAATAATTCTGCTCTGCATGACATCCAAGAAAATTTAAATTAGCCTATCTTTCATCAAAAATTTAAGCTCACATACCTTCATGTTTCTCCAGTTGTTGGTAAAGTTCAAATCGTTCGACCATAGCACGCCACCCACATACCTGTCATTAAAATTGGTTTGATGAAAAAAACGCGGAATGGAACTGACATTCATCACCATATGTCTTTGATCAAAATATGATATTACTTTTAATTTCATGAGTTTATACGTGAACAGTGCAAAGGAAACTGCTTAAACGATACATGTACAGACCAGCCTTTGATCTTTTCTTTTCTTACCATCAGGTTCTGCGGAACGACCGGCGCAAATGGCATCTGTGACGTTTGTGGAAAACAATTAATAGAAATTTCAGGCTACAAGAGACAAAAGGCGCAGCAGCACCGTGCGACTTTTGGACTTGCTCAGAAATTCAAGCGAATTGAATCCCTTCCTTAATATTCAAAGGTACATTGAACGATATCTACAGCAAATCAGCGTTCCTGCACAACAACATAAAAGTTGTGCGCAGAGGCGTGCAGATACGTGAGGGCGAACGGGTCGATGGCCCCGGGCATCCAGAAGTGTGAAATTACAAAAATTCAATTTTACTAAAATGCCCTGACTGAACGCTTCTTCAACTTTTCTACTACTCGCTTTTCAAAACACATAAGTTAAGCCCGGAGACTTTACTGTGCGTTTGCTACAATCTGCTGGGAACATCAGCACCTCACGAATTACTGCTTTTCTAGAATTAATACTGAAACTTATTAGTACAGATTTTTGCAAGAACTGCCCAGACGAATTTTGTCAAGACAGCCGTCAATACATTGGAGACCTGCTCAATTGGAAAGACCGTCTAACCAAAACTGAAGAAACTGGAAAACAAAAACAAGTTTTTTACATTGTTGCGGCAAATGTAAAAGCACTTTACCCAAGCTTGTGCGGAGAAACGGTAACAAAAGCCCGTGAATGTGCATTGGAGAAGCATTCCAACTTCAACACCAATGCGCAAAAAGTCATTGTCAAGCTGAACGAAATTTGCCTGAACAATGTTGTCACCCAATATGGAGACCAGTTACATATCCAAAAAAACGGTATTGTAACCGGTGACAACCACTCGGTCTCATTGGCAAACATTGCTGTACATTACATCCAACAGCCTATTGCTGGGGTGCTACGTGATGCAGCACTTTTCCGCAGATTTATCGATGACATAATCTGGATAGCTACATCAAAATTATCAAATGAAAACATCCGACAAGCACTAACTTC
>JGI24021J15306_10008691_pt1 | contig 12508 bp, 9 predicted proteins | sample Ectturendosymbi1_FD_15306 | JGI IMG/M metagenome (IMG submission 15306) | reverse complement strand
ACGAACTGAAGTAAGTGAACATACGACTGGCATGCATTGAAGTGATTGGGACAGACCTAAGCGAGTTCTACTTTCGTTTCTACATGCTGATTATGACGAGGACATTTTCGCTCTACGATTCTTCCATCAAATTCTTGCTTTACAGTATGTTGATACCCGCTTGCAGGACAAAACCACAAGCAAGTGATTCGAGCATGCAAAGCCAACGCAAACCTGAAGAGCTTGTGTTGTTGTTTTGGGTGGTATTCAATTTCGCTTTGTTTAAATGGAGTGGAGACGAAAGCGTTCTGACATGGCTGTATTTTCCTTTTGACTTTTCACCGTCTTGATGGTCTGTTGAACAAACAGATTGCAACGTCACAATCATTTGTCAAAAGTTCAGTACAATCGAAGTCTTGTTGATCAATATCGTGACCCCCAGCAACAAAACACCGGGTGGGAAAAGCCCCTGGTTGCTATAGCAAAGCTGCTACGTAATCTTTGGGGTGCTTGAACAGCAGTTGGGTCGGCTCGACGCCCCAGACCAAACTTTGCAGAGCTTGTTTTATCCACAGTCCATCTCATCTCGCGCCATAGTCGCTAGTGTGCTGTACAGCATACTAACCGCGGACAACACTACAGTAGAAGCAGTGACAGGTTGGTGGGCAACACTGCCCACGGTATGGAGTTGATGAGCTGCGAAAGGTATTGATTTGTTGCAGTGGTCTTTACATGGCTGCTACAAAACTCTACGTCTACTCACTACGTGTCTTAAACATAGGAATTTGAGAGCGAGTTAAATCCAACCACTTATAAATAGCTAATGATTGCACAACCGTTTGTTAAGTGAGGATCTCAAAGGTTTATTGCTAATAAGATCTTTGAAAACAAACGTTCCAAAAGCGTTTGTTCATAGCATGACGACAGAAAGCAGCATTGTGACGTATAACCTCTGCGCATCAATGGTGTTCGACAACTAAAATCCAACCGAGTAAAAAGTTAGCTCCTAAAAGCGCGTTGTGACGTCTCAGCTACATATGCTACTAATTGATTAAGAATTGGGTTGCCTACTTTACAAGCGAAATTGAAATATACTGTTTAATCCATGACAGGTTATAGGCATGACGTGGAAGTGAACGCAGAACATAGAGTGCGTTGGCAAAGGGTAACAGCTTTCATCTCTCAAGATACGCCAAGAGATGACATGAAACGTTAGTTTCTACGATTGCTACGTTGACAGCTGATTCAACTAATTTAGCATGTTTGTGTCGTCATACCAGCTTCTGTGACATCATCAATGTCAATAGAACAAAGGGACATCGATTTGAAAAGCTTAGCAGGATGGATGTCTGCGAAAACACACGACGGGATATCATCACCAGACATTCAGACTTAAGTGTGGTTGCAGGACAAGCTACGGCCAGCAGAGGATTACGCAAAAATGGGAACGGTTGGGCAGAACTATACGGTTGAGCAAAGTTTAAAATGTATGTTCAGTCATAGCCCAAATGTGAGCCAGGAATACTAATGTGAGTAGGTTATAAGCAGTCGCCCTTACAGAAGTTTTGTTTATTAAGTACCTCCTTTCCTTGGATCTTCATTTGGCTACGATCTTACGCGAAAGTTATGCATTCATAAAAACCTGTTGTGCGTCGTGCATTGTCCTGAAATTGCGCCAAACTGAGTTTGAGCCAATCAGGTGCGGTTTTATTTGGCAAATGCCAAACTTCCTCAGTGAAGCAAAACTACTACCTGATTGCGAACACTATGTTTTACAGTTCGGCCAATGATTGAGTAGCGGTTCCTCAATATACTGACGCAAAGGCCATAGTACTTTTTGAAGAGCAGGTTTTTAAGTGAAACGATCTGAATTTTGGGCCTGGCTTCCACGTTAAATGCGAAAGGCTGCCTCAACAAGAAGTATAGTTGCTCTTAACAAGCATAAAGTAGTTTCGTGAAAGCTTTCAAACTAGTGCATGCTGAATTCTACGCTGGGGTTGGATAGAGCTTACACATCTCTAACAGAGCAGAGGGAGACTTTTTCACCAACAAGGGCTGTTGCTCCCCTTGTTTTCTATTTTTGCGAATAATCCCCTTTGTCTATCGCTCGGTTTTCAAACATGTTTCGAAATTCTCCATGAGACCAAACATCGGACCAGGAATATCGTAAACAAGGCACACAGTCTGACCTAGACTGTTGTGTTGCTTGATCTTCTGCACTCTTGGCGCGTCGCCATTGGGAAAGAAACGTTGGACAGTGTCCCGTCGCTTTTCAGAAATCGACTGCCTCGCTGCCGACTCGCGCTGGAAAGGGTCGTACGACGGCGTGGCGGGCCAGTCCTCCTCACCGATGATCACATCTGCGCAAGCGTCGAAAGATAAGCTTCGAGCGGGACCAGGGGCTGATCCAGCCAATAAGGTTAGGGGGGCGGCGGGGCGATTTGATTAATATTTGGTAGTCAAGTCTCATTACGGATACACTACTGCAACATATATGAAGCATACTTTACAACACTGCTGTGACAAAACAATGGACGGAAAATGGCCTTATATCGCGAGTGCTGTTTTCCGTATTGTAAAAAATCATGGTGAATAAAGTTACTTCCGTAGTTTTTTTGGGGGGGCGATCACCCCTATCCTGGATCCGCCCCTGCGCGTGACCAGTCGTAAGAGGTCGCGCTGTTGGCTAATGCGATAATCTGTGATAAAAAGCAGCGCAGTAAAGTCGAGATTGTGCATCAAGCAGTGTGAAAACCGCGGAGAGTCAGATCTTAGGAGGTGGGTACAGTTCGCGCTCACAAAGATAAGTTTGTTTTTCGAACGAGAGCAACGCATCAGCTGATATTTTCCGCAAACCCAAAGCAATAAATAGAACCTTTCTCACCCACACGGCCTTCACCTGACATGATGTCGTGCTAACTTTTCAAAAAACACGGTGTTTTCAGAGGCCGGGAGATCGCTTTACTTTAAACAAACACAACACGCACCAGTGTTGGCGGTTGGGCCGGCGGAGTCCGGGCCTTGCGATGACGATTCAGAGAGTGGGGCGCTTTCCAAAGCCCCATCACGTTGAGTGTCCGAGCGCGGTTCGGCCTCGCCATACTCAGATTCCTGGGTGATCTCACTGGCTGGAAACACACCAAAATATTGAAAAAAAGGTTTCGGAATGGTCGCTGCAAAGAAGGCCGGCCGTCGTCTACTTTAACGAGCCAGTCTGATCACATAGTTTATTCGTGCCGTGGTAGAATTATATCGTTAGGCGCAGGTCCCGTCCGTTACAGTTACACTTTCATTGAACTCGTGCCGCAACACGCGTCACGGCGAACCGCTAATCAGTGACATTGCTTTTATTTTGACTCACTCGCTGAACTTCTCGCAGATACCTTGCACCGCAAGTATGGCCCTGCTACGGCCCGAAAACAGAGGCCCCCCTTTCGATACACACTATACGTTTTTTCACAAATAAAAACAAAACTATCCAAGCACTCCTTGTGGCTGAGAGGGACGTTAATGAGCCAAGACGCACAAAACTGAGTAATACAGAGTTTTTAGTTGTTGACAGCGGATGTGTTGCCACTAAAACTTAGTAAACCCATGCTATGCGGTTATCAAGTAATAGTAACGCGCTACATTGAAAACGTCAATCCATGCAGTTCACTATAGAAGATGCAGTAAAGTTAATGAGCAATATATCAGTACACAGATCAACTTGTGACTAGGTCTTTTATTATGTAATGCTTCTTGTTTCCTGGGCAATGATTTCATGCGATTTCAAAGCACCACAGTCGTAAAAACACGAAATGCAAGATTGCTGCATTAGAAACATGCAACGACATCTAAAACCGCAGAAGGAAAACATGCATGGGCTGCGTCGTTTGCAGAAACGATACGGAAGCGAAGATGGATAATAAGTTGTCCCCTTGTCAAGACGCTGAAATGGCGATCACGTCGTCACAACGTATTATGGCAGAGTAGATATTGACCATTGCAAGCATGTTAGCGGCTGTCACTGCTTTTAAGTGAACTGTTTCAGAAAGTGCACTGTAATGATACATCAAAGCATGCGTGACGTAACAATCAAACAGGTCGAGATTCCGCCTACAGGTTCGTAGCATGTTTGGCCACTTGGCTTATTCTCAATTGCTGCCTGCTTTTTGAGCAAGAGACGACAATGTAAAGCTAATATGCTGCTAAGACCAAAGAAGGTCTCCAACACCTCCAGCAACTCCTCCTTCCGTATGCCTATTGTGAGGGGATAACTACAACAAAGACAAGCCTCCATGTTGAAAACCCATTAACATTGGCACAAACGGGCAGTTTCAGAGCCTTGAAACAAAAAACAAGCGTCCAGCTCCGAAATCTACTTGCTACGCCAAGATTCATGTTAAGCAAAGTAACGTTCGGTGCTTTGCAACGTAAAACAATGCGCGGGTCGCATCGCAACAAATGGATTGCTGCAACCCTAGCAGACCCACCAGCCGTCTTGTAACAACAACACATCTGACTGTTGCTTAAATGCGATCAGGGTAGCGAGGTCTGGTTCGGTAAGTAGCTTCGTCCTTTTACTTTATCGTTTACAATGCACGTTATTCTTTTTTGCAAGGCAGAGAAAATTCACTTAAACGCGTGACAAGTCGGCGACAGACCACAGCGCTCTCAAATCAGGTCACTAAGGCCCTCGGCTACACTTGATCTATACATAAGGCAGGGGAGAATTTTCGCTTAATATAATTTGCGGCGACGAGGTACAGTGCGTAGTTCGAAGCTTACAATGACAGTGATTTGTGCGAAGCTGCGAGAGTTTCGAGGAATCAGCTCCGAGTGAGTCATGGAGACTTGAAGAGAGGCAAGCGGAAGAAAAAAACGTGCGGCGCAGGTTGCCGCTAGGCGGCAGTGCGCGCTTCCGGAAAATGCGTCGTACGACGCAAGTACCAGAGCCGGTCATGCATGGATAAGCAGGGAAGCCTCAAGCAAACGAGGCCGTTGAAAGTGATCGAGCGAGCAAAGAAGACTACACTCCTCACACACTGGGCCTGGGCCACAAGGAGCTTCTACCTGTTATCTTATCAAAGGCAGCAGCGGTTCTCCTTGCATCTTCGCCGTTCACATTTCTACCTGCACTAAATGCCGGTGCCGCTTCGTCAGCGAGCTCTCTGCTGCTGGACTTTCTAAAGGACAGCGACGTTTTGGCGACAACGCGGTGGGTGCGCGGTATTGTCCACGTAGCGTTGTGGTCGTGTCGCGGCGCTGGGGCGGGAGACTCGGTCGCTGAGCGGATGAGATTGCTCAGGAAGTTCGATGAGGAGGAGTTGAGGATCTTCTCGCGGACTTTGCTCACAACCTCCACGTCGAGCCGGTCGGCGTCGCTGCTCGCCGAGCGCGATCGCTTGCTCTGTTGTTGATTGGTTATCCTCCGCGCCACTGCGCCAGGCATGGCCGACCTCCCCCTCCGCGGCGCCGCCGACGGCCTTTCGAGCGTCGTGCTCTGGAACGATGTCGTCACTTCCGCCATGTCGTCAACGCCGAACGACGTTTCCATGAGCAATGAGGGCATGGAAACTTGCTTGGCGTGAAGGACGCGCGGCGTTTCTTCGCAAAACGGCACGGATCGTTATGACAATAGCGAGCCGTCGCCACCGGACCACGTGACAACAAACGGCGCTACCGGCCGGCGATGAGACAAACATTTCGCTCGTGCCGAGCGATCTGACAGACACGGCTATCTGCGATGTCGCAGTCGCACAAGTACAAATTACCGCGGCTTGACAAATGCGCTCGAATAAACAGCGGGACCGAGTTTTCGTATTGCTTGCATGCACGAGCACGAGGTGTCAACAAAAGTACGTACAAGTGTGTCGCGCATTGAGCAGCAAAGACGCCGCCGGCGAAAAGGCTTTTCGCAAACCGGCTCACTACGGCGTCATTTATTCCATGCGGGATCTTTAACAAAGGCAAGCGACAGTTCATCTGAGGTTCGAGACCATTTCTCTCGGCAGACGACAGTCGCCCTCGAGTACCACGTGGTTTAAACGTTAGTGACATGTTTGGCTTCCAACACATGTTATTTTCACCACGATTAATGCACAACACAACCACAAACCAGGTAAGGTAAGAGCGGCTAGCGCTCAGCATTCAGCTACAAACGAATAAACACGTTGACGCACACAGGCAAGCTTATCCGTGTACGTTGATAAAAAAAAGGCTTTTCAACTTGCCACGAACTACTTCTGCTACAACCAATGATCTGCCCATGCTCATTTTCTTACATTACCCAACCTGATCATATCGGAAGAAAAAAAGGGGCAAAGGTCACGAGATGAACGAGTAGGATAGCACGCTGGAGGAGGTGCACAAGGGGGAGGGAACGTAAGCGGCTGGAGAACCAGAGGCACGAGTAAAGACGCAACAGACGTCGCCAGAAGAATGTGTCGACATCAAAGCGGAGCTTTCGGCTTCAAGTTCTAAGTATGCATAGCAGCGAGCAGGAAGTGACGTGGGCTTGTGCCAAGAGCAGGAAGCGTGTGCTAAGACGTTACTTTTCTTTTACTGCCCATTTTCAAGGTTCGTTTCAAGTAGCAGCCCGACATATTTGTGCACATCTCTTTCCAGCCATTTTTTCTGTTGCGATGAGAAACCTACTGTACAACAGGCATGTCAACTAACATCCTAATGCTCAAGACAGGGAAGCGACAATCTGCTAGAAGCATTGCCCAGTCCACATCTGCTAGAAGCATTGCCCAGTCCACTCAGCCAGGCAATAGCAGCCTTCTATCTGTGCACAACGCCATGCATTTTCTGCCGCATGGAAGTTTCGCAAATGACTCCACAGATAACGTCAGTTCCGGCAAACTACGCCGTGGTGACTGAACTGAGGAAAGACAAAATTCGTTGCCAAAAATTATGAACAACGGCACACGGGATGAACGAGAGGGTCTTTGAGAAATTGCAACTCATAAATTATCGTCGCAATCTATTTGTTCCGTTCTTCACAATGCATCGATCAAGTCACGGAATGAGAGCGACGGCCCTGCTGCTAAGTTAGATTTGTCTACACTGAAAATTGAGCTTGAATAACATCTCTTACAGCAGTAGCGGAGGACTGCTCGACAAGCGGTGCTTGTTGTTGGGAGCAGTTGATCTCTAACTGGCGCCGCTTGGCTCACTAAGGGAGGATATTTTAATTCCTGGGAGGAAATTTGTTTCAGGGAGGAATTGGGGGGGAAAAGCTGTGGATGAAAAAACCTAAGTTTTTATTAGTTGTTTATTCGACACACAACAAAATGACAACGAGGTTGTTTAGAAGGAAATGTCTACAGTGCGCCTGGACAAGCTGCTTTAACTGCAGTGACTGATGCCATGAAAGTCTGTTTGGTTCATAATCGTCTATTGTTTCTTCACAGTGGGTAGTTTGAAATTCTTGCATTTATCTTTTTGTGATTTTTGTTGGGGAGGAATTGACAGTTGTTTAGGTTTGTAAGGGGGGGAACATGAAAAAAAACGAGAACCACTGGTTGAGAGCTTGTGCACGGGTATGACAACCTACGAAAAAGTGCCCGCATAACAACATGTGGGTTTGATGTGTTTGCAGTTCCAGCAGTTGTCGATCAAACAAAAGCATCAGCTGTTCGACCCGAGTTCAGTCAAGTAGCGCAAAAGGAAGAACTCACCGGTCCTGTTCTGCAGCTGGTCAAGGATCGAGTCGGATAAGTCGCTGCTCGCCTCCGACGAAACGCGCGACGATGCAGCGCCGTCTTGCGAAAGCTTGCGGCGTGCTATCACCATCTGAATCGATCAAACGCGTGACAGAACAAAAGGTAAAACAGTGACACTTCGATTTTATCGTAACACCTTTGTCTTGATTTAAATCTATTGAAAAATTTTCCCCAACTGTTTATGCGCAACGGCCAGTTAGTCGCACATCAGCGGAAGGTGAAGACTGGGATTTACGAACAGTTGTGTTGCTTGTTGTTCAGAACCAGACGAAACGAACAAAAACCAATCGGGGATCGCGCCATACGAATAAAAACACCATAATAACAAGAACAAAGTAACTCGCGCCATAAGGGCATTTGCAGCGCAAACAGCAGAAGTGTGCTGCTTTCAATACTTTCGGTCAGTAGTTCCAAACCTTTTCTGGCCATCAGGATTCCCATACATCAAAAAAATCATTTTCCATACTTTTTCTGTACTAAAAAAGTTCAAAACCATGAATTCTCTTCATTTTTTGAAATTCTCATTCATGAAATTCATTTTTGCACATTGCATGACACTGCATAAATAGTGAACTGCTTTGCCGTTAGTTAAATTCTGCTCAGATACTTCTGATTTCTTTTCCTGTTAGAATTCCCGTACTTTTTCAATACCTAATGTACATTTTGGCCAAATTCAATACTTTTTCAAAGTCTTGAAAACCAATTTTGAAATTCAATACTTTTTCGATACTTTCAACACCGCGTGGGAACCATGGACCCTTCAACATTTCGCCAGACGAGCATGTACCCCAATAATTTTTCATGACAAAAAGTCTTAGTAAAATAACAAAAATCCACTGAATATTTAATGAAACTTATGTTTCAAAAATGTAGGAAATAAATAGTATATACAATGTATATACTATATGTATATTATACATATATTTTTTCCTTCACTTTGTAAACCTTAAATGTAACCCTTGAGATAGGCAAATGCACTCTATTGGACAGGGGTGGCCAAACTACGGCCCGCCGACCAGTTTAATCCGGCCCGCCAAATACCTTGCACATTTATTTTTTCAAGCACCACGTTCCCTACTGTGGACAGCAGTGCAACAGAATTAACTGCTGCTTGTCTCTTGTTGACTTGTCTGTCGAAGCAGAACTTACCTGCAGGCAACGCTATTTCTAGACATTTCAACAACCTTTTTTTGCATAGTTTACGTAAATTCCACTGTATACGACCCTCCAGTGGCGAATTCGGCCTCGGGTCAAATTCAAAAAGTTTGGCCACCCCTGCAATAGGCCATGAACATTTTTTCACTTTAATGAATCTATTTTCTCATAACCGGATCGTTAACATACTGTTCTGTATATGATGTATACGGTAACCACTGTTACACTCTGCATGTTTTGTTTTGGGGTTTATTCAATTTAGTAATAAAAAATAATTATCAGTACTTCAATGAAAATAATAAAAATATATTGCAATCATCGCATGCATTGGATCCAGACTGTTATTTCTGCTGTAAATATATTTTGCAGTCGTGCGTCTAGCTGTATGTTGTTGAGTGTTAAGCTTTTTTTCCTGATTGCGTTTCTACTCATTTTTGTAATGAAACATATTGCCGGATTCTCGCTTCAAAAACTCAATCAAGTGAAAAGCTGTTGGCTGATTTGACAATCAGATTTAACGACTTATTTTTACAGTTTAGCTGTGTGTATAGCCTAGAACTGGGATTAGTTAAACAGAATGCTGGACTCTTACTTCGTTGCAATTACTCTTCTGTGATGGCAAGTGCCAGGGTACAGGTTTTTTTCTCTTTATTTCAAACACATAGGAAAGATCAAACATAAAAAGTGACGTAAGAGAGTTTTGTCTGAGCACATGTTCGAAGCAGGAATCAATGTTCACAGGGCCTGCGATCAGCTGCTGCTGGCCTTGGATATTTCAAATCAGTCTTTTTTGGCAAAGATTAAAAATTAATGGTTAATTACAATCATTTTTCATTGTTAAGATTAATGCCTTTTGCTCGATTATCAATCTTTTAGCAGCATTTGTAACTGTGTGCGAGTTGATAAAACAAACAACTATCAGGGAAGTGCGATGGTGGCAATCTGACTTGTTTTCTAGTTCCGCATCAACTGGTCGAGCACCACAGCGGAGCGAGACGAGGATACGCAGAAAGCATCCTCAGTAAACACAGCGTTGATCGACTGTGTTGAAGCAAGAGACAAATTTAAAACCCTGGCCAAGCAATTGGAATAAAATGTCTTGAGCGAAAATGTGCAGCGCAACCTGCTATGGCTTTCGACCCATAAACACTTCGCTTGAAGAGAGCAGGCTCGTAATTGGCGACAGGTTTTCCCGTTGCGGTGACAACAGCATCTCCTGGTGGCAACTTGTGTTTGAAACTACAATCCACGTGCTTTCCCTCCGAACCTTCGCTTTAGCTTTCATCATTTCATCTGTAAGCCTTTGCTTGCAATTTACAGGACTGAAGATGAGCAAAATACGTGAGATCGGTTTCATGGTAAACCAATTATGTTGAATGATTCGACTGCATCGCTTTTGTGGAGAGTTATTGCTGGGAATGTGGATATGTGCGAATCCGAATCAACGCAAAGTTAATGAAAACAGAACACGGCAGACAGATTCCTCCACAGCACACAACAAATCTAGTGCTTTCAACAACCGGAAAGCAAATCTTTTTAACTTCAAGTGATTCATTTTTTACTTTCAACGTACACGTACCTGTTCGGCGATTTGGTCATTTTGTTTTTCGGGTCTCTCTGCTTCAGAGTCTCGATATCGACAAACTGCACCTGTTGTCCACCCGTGCGTGTGTGAAAGACCTCCCCCTGGAAAGTCGTGCACAGCTGTCAAGCATTTAGTCGGGAAGAAACAGGAACGAAAAACATCTCCGTACATTTTGAAACGGAACTTATCTTTTAAGGCACACGCGCGGATTTGCTCGCAACTGGCAAAGAGACGAAAACTTCTGGCTGGTAAGTACAGAAGAGAAGTTGTTTTGAGAAAAAACGTAAAAAATGAAAAACAAACCTTAATTTCAACTTCACCGTCGCCAGTATAAAAGAAGTAACCTACCACTTAATACAGTGTGTTTAGACAAAATGTTTAGATGAAAAACAGGTGGGTTGATTGATCTGACTGTGACTCCTAAGGTTCAGGGTGGGAGTGACAGTGATCGGGTGACATTTGCAGTTAACGATAGTGACATTTGCAGTTAACGATAGTGACATTTGCAGTTAACGATCATCAGGATCATACACAAGGTGGCAAAAATGCTGCTGATGGATTTTATGATTTTCTCACGAAACTTTAGAGAAAATTTATCGTTTTCTTAATTTTCTGTTTGGTTTATGATCTGCCAACAATTCTCCGCTGACTGACCTTAACCAGCTGAGTCTCGATCTCCCCCTCCCTGTCCTCCCTCTGATGAGTGAGGAGGTACTTGTCGGCACATGCGACATCCTTGGGCGAAGGCACGCTGACCACGCGGTTGGGCTTGATGCAGGGTTGCATGATCGTTTCTGCGACAACATCGCCTCCGTGAGTGAAACAGCATGCCGCAGTGATGCACCCGGTTTCACTTCTTCCAGCGAAAAGTTTTTTTGAAAGGAAACCCGCTCACGCTATATTAACTTCCTTTTGTTATTAACAGTTGCTACTAGAAACCACCAATCAGGAGAAGCTTGACAGGGTTTTAAGCAGCTTTTCGCGAAAAATCCCAAAACCGAACCAAAAACTCTGTCTCGATAAAAAAAAGAACAAGCAAACAAACACGCACATTACACCTTCTGTTACAAACAGCTCAACAGGCTAATAGCAGCTGTGGAGAAGGTAGGTTTCATATCACGTTTGAACAAATCTACAGGAAAGCTGCCAAAACAACGAACTTCTGACCGGTTGCCCCAAAAACATGGTCCACTTTCACGGAATTTTGTCGGAGAAGTAAAAAATTTGTAGATTCAAGAGTCCATGTATACTTCAAAACTACGAGACTGCGTTCATAACATCATCATTATCCCGAAAACAAGGCCAAGTATAGGACAAACACCACTAACCTGTGGGCACAGTGGTGCTTGGAAGGTGGGCTAGCCAGTTGTTGTTGGCCGAGCGTGACCGTCTGTGCTTTGGCGCAACCGGAGGCGCCGGCTGCAAATACACCAAAGATCAAGGTCGTCATGTTACGTCACGTTATGCGACGCAACCACAACTTGCTCGAGATGATTGTTTGTTGATCCACGGCTGCGAGCGCAAGAGCCGCAACAAAATGCCGGAAGAGCGGTCCTGGTGCAATCTCCCAGAGCGCAGGAATTTAATGACGTGGATATATTGGAAAACGAGTATGGAAGTAAAACGCACTACCATTAGATGACCCACCACTGCTTAGTACGGCAACACACCTGGTGGCCCCTTAAGTCGTTTAAGTCTCAAGTCAGCGGCAAGTGTTTAAAAATAAAACATAAATGACTTGGGACGTACCCTGTGTCTGTGCACAGCCTCATCTCTGCGGTTCACATACTTGCACCCGAGTGACTTCTCGTTCTCCTGCTCGAGTAGAAAGCTCTCAAAATCTGACTCGTCCGCTTTCTTGCACTGTCGTCTGCGCAGCCGGGTCATGGGCCTGTTGCAGGGCTCCGGGGCGGCCTGAGGGGGCAGGATCAGCTCCGCTTGCACGGACTTCTGCGAATTAAACCTGCGTTGCCGGAGGTTGCCTCCAACTCAGAGCTTGCTGCAAGAACTAATACTGGCGCAAACGCGTTGTGGCTCGAGTGCGACACTTTTTGACTCAAATTCGCCCGCGCTACCC
>JGI24021J15306_10008690_pt1 | contig 12508 bp, 11 predicted proteins | sample Ectturendosymbi1_FD_15306 | JGI IMG/M metagenome (IMG submission 15306) | reverse complement strand
ACAAAGTTGGTAATTCATTTAAACTCAGCATTAAAATGTTCATGCTCACTAAATCAAATATTTGCTCAGCGTAAAATTTTCTTAGAGGGAACACTGGCCCAACACTCAGAAAAAACTTGCGAAATGGTGGTGAATCCGGATGTGGATTGCTATACTAAATCTCAGCACAACAGGAAAATATAAAAAAACGCAAAAAAACAACCTACTGAAAACCAAAAGAACGCTACAATCGAAATTTAAGCTAAGTGGGAGCTCAGGTTTTACATCTAGCTTATCACGTGGGGCGATTCGCCCCTCTGGCCTCCCATCAGTTATGCACTGCTTTTCACACAGTATAAAACTACGTGGCTTGTTAGAAAACGTCTGTGCAGGCTTACGGAATACGTCTAGATCATTAAAGTTTATTTCTGACTTGCGAGTACTGAGGGCAAAGCTACATTTGCTGTGGCGACTTTTCATAATTCATTGCTTAATTTTTGTAAAAGTCTGAATGGTATTTTTATTCTAACTTGAATAAGTTGTCCGATAGTCCTGTCAACATAGTCTGCTTATCCGGTTTGTACTTTGTGCATGATGAACGTTTCCCGTGAAAAATCAGCCAAGACAAGCAAGGTTTTTGGCAAAAGGATGATTGATCGCTTTGGACGAGATCCCAGAAGTTTGCAGCTCTTGTTCCTAAGTGACGCTGATAAGTCTTGCTAGGTAAAGTCATAATTTGCGGTTGCGGCAAGTTTGCAAAAGTCGCGGTCACAGAAAGCCCAAACAAACACGGAAAGATTAAGGCACATTTTACTTTTAAGTTAAAATATTTTGGAGAAAACTTTGACTATAAATTTTAAAAGTTGTTGCCAAAAGGTTCTGAGAAGAACGTGCCAGAATTTCTTAAGCGTGAGTTTTAAATTCTTAGAGGCTTTGTGACGGCTTTTTGTGTGAAATCCCCCCAGTGGTTTTGAAATTGCTATGGTAGTAGTAGAGGAAGGCAGATTTTCTCGTGTATTTCGATTTGTTGTTTTTGTGATAGCCACGACAATACTTCTGTGAAAATAAGTACCCTGTTTTGAAAATCTGTAGATAGCGCATTGTGAAAATTATCGTAATACACCTGGATATGGCCGCCAAACAAGCGCATTTTTGTGACTGTTGTCGTAACATGGGGCATTTTCTTTGTGGTTTAGACGTGTAGAAAAGGTTAAGCGTTTCGTGAACGTACATTTGCATTGCATTGTCAGCAACCTGACAAGGATTAGCAAAATGTTGACATTGACCCCACCTGGAAAAATTTCTGCCGACGCCCATGGTCACTGCATATTGTTCGCTCCAAGTTAGGGGACTGGAACAAAACACAGCACTCAACGGTAACGCTAAGACAGAGAAGTTCATAACTGCAAAAATATCCGGCAACGCGTTACACCAGGGGAGTGGAACAAACTCAGTCCTACGTCAGCGCAGTTCATAAGTGCACAAATATAACATTGCCAATAAAAAATAGTGGAGTAAAACACACTCAACCTACAACAGGGCAGTTCATACTGCAAAAATATCCGGCAACGCGTTACAACAGGGGAGTGGAACAAACTCAGTGCTACGTCAGCGCAGTTCATAACTGCACAAATATAACATTGCCAATAAAAAATAGTGGAGTAAAACACACTCAACCTACAACAGGGCAGTTCACAATTGCAAAAATATCAGGCTGCGCGAATGTCTCGTCGAGGCTTTCTAAAATACACAAGAATTGAGAATGCGCATAAAGTGCGCAAGAAAACTTTCGTTTTTTACTATGTGTCTGACTGGCTGTTACATGTACAACTACGAGGGAAACAGGACAGATACTGGCTTGTCTGAGCCATTATGATCGATCTGCCTGAACTGCCAATCAGCGAAGAAGCTCGAAATGATGAACATATTGCAAGCACAGCTGTACTAGCACACCCAGGGTTGCCGCATCAAGAAACGAAACGGGAAACTAGTGATGCATTAAAAATTCAGCTAAATCAAGCAAGTTGAAACAGGACAGTGTTGAAATTTGGCTCAGAAAATCAATTAGACGTACATAATTGTCTTTGAATATTTTTTTCTGATTTTACCTTGATCGCCGCACGATCTGGGAAAAGTCACGTCACCATCAGTTTGATTGGGTGTGCGCCACACACCCAAAGTATAGGTCCCAGGTATTGAAGAATGTGGAAATGATTGGCATTTGAATACATGAAAACTAGTGTTGACAAAAAACAAGTTTCGAAAAATAAAATCCATGCATCATGCCTTAGCAACCTTACAATAGGAAAAATCATCTTGTTACAACATTTTATTTTTGTAATTTCACTCTTTGGATGCCCCCTTTCCTTGGATGCCCAGGGCCGGCGCCTCGTTCGCCCCCTCCCCTCTGCACGCCACTGATTCAACCTATGAACTGAACGGCTCCACGAACATGACTGCCGAAAATCAGGTCACTTCGGGATAAGAGGTTTGGCACCACGACTAGTAATGTATAAAGACATCATGGGGTTGCCATCGCATGGTGGGCTATAAATGGGTTTTCGTGGTAGCAGAGATAAAGTTCTCCAGGTCCGACAGGTACCTATTCTGAGATTCTTGTTTTGAGTTACTTGTCGAACTGTCTGATGCTTCTAGTCGATTTTTCCAGTTCTTTCGTACTTGATCCCTGTGGCTTGATTTAGTGGTTTACAATTGCAAGATTCTAATAGGCTCACTGTAATTGCATTGAAATTGCTGTATCTGTTGTGTCTTGGTTTTGGTTTACATCGCGAGTTGGTTTTCAGATCTTACTGACTGTTGCAACTTGCAACATCTGTTGCCAGTTGTGATAGGCCTTTTAGTAAGAAAAAGCTTATCTTGTCCTACGTGAGATCAGCCATGGAACAGGAAAATTGTCATAATTGACTTTGCTGCATGTGGAGCTGGAGGTTACCGACAGCATAAATCTTGAGGAAATAATTTTTTTAATTTCTTATTGATTATAATCAATAAAACTGCAGCAGAGGCAAGGAAACGTTGTCTTTGAATTTAGGTAATTATTTGTAAAGCATTACATCACAGTATTTCTTTTATTTTCTGTTTACGTTTTCAGGACATTATATCCAAATGAATGTTTTAGGCTTTTGCATTTTCTGTCTATTTTTCTTTTATGTATTCGTGAGTCTGCCCTCATTCAATCTTTATGACGTTCTAAAATTCAAGACTCACCAGGCGTGCGTGCTCCAGAAACCCTACAACTCACAAATCTGGTGCTTGTGAACGGACCTGTCGAGTGAGGAGAATAAACGGATTCCCTGCGTTTGGGGTCTTCAGAAGGCCCCGACAAACCGGTGCATTAGAGAAAAGGTGTGAGTCTGGCCAACTTCCTCCTGTTTTATGAGAAGGTTTTGTACCCATACAAATTCTTTCATAGAAATTCATGCGGATTTTTGCAGATGCTCAGGGAAATTTTTGCCTAGTTTTGACATTTTCTTTCACTATTTGCTGCAATTGGAATGTATTCCCGCAACTTGCAATGTCGCAATGTAATGATTCATTCGTGACCGAAATTTCAAAGTGGAGGTAGCTTCACGCGAAACGATTAAATTCTTAACTCTACGAATAATTAATAATGTTCAAGATTACAAGGTCCTGACGTTACTTATGTTGCGATCGGAAATCCCGAGCGGCATGTGCGCAGAGCTTCGCACAGGGGCAGCAAGCAACAATAGAAATCACCCGACGAGATCACTCTATTGTTGCTTGTTCGCGCCACATACATATATTTTTGTTCTTCGCGCACATCTCGTTCGTGGTGAATCACACAATCAACGCAACACCACCGGAGAGGTTGCAACACTTACATGACGTCACAGCTATATGAAGTTTGCAAACATGTCTAGAAAAACAACTCTATGCGGAGCCCACGTAAGCTATCGACGCCTCTACTCCTATGTCACTCATAACATCTATGCTATCATGAACTTGCTGGGTTGGGGCGCCAAAACTGAACTGACTTTGTCTCCTGGCGTGCGAAATCCTAGGTATGCCAATGGGGGGCAATGGTGAAGATATAGGTGTTCATGAATTTTCCACCTAAGAGCATTTTGTGCAGACGAATTTGATAATGGCGATGAAATTGTATCTTACCTCCAGTTGGATGAGGTCTGTTCTTATAACATACATCTAAATTGCGAACATTAAATTAGAAAATGTTATTTTAGCTGCATTTATACCATAGCATTACAATTTCTCTCCAAATTAGTTGTGTGAAGTGCGAAATTGTAATAAGTACAGCATAGCATTGGCGCAATGTTCATAGTCATATGGGAACCCATTTATTCGGCAATGCAAACAATTTTGTCTTATTTGGCAGGGCAAACAATTTTGCAACTTTTTCCGAATTTTGAAATTTTAAGTAGTTTTTGCGCTGGTCATGAAATGAAGCTCAGTATTATGTGGGTTACGGCAAGCTGGTCGCCAGGCTCACGGCTGCGAAAATCATCACGCTTTGTCTTGACGTTTTCACTTGGCGGTTAGTGATTATAAGAGGTTAGATACAAGTATGTATTTTATAGTTACTAACTTTCACACGGAGCAAGACGTTTTACCCAGTTTGTTATTCCAGTTCGTCCGAAGGCCAAAACACCTCTGCCCAGCTTCACGTAAAGGTCAAACCTCAGGTAAAGGTCAGACATGATATGAATTCCCCCAATATTTACACTATGCGCAACGTTTCAATGACCATGGACAATTGGTAAACCGATCGGCTTCGACGAAAAACGGAAGTAGGAAAAGTTCCTTGCACAGTTTCGTTGATTTGCATTGAAATCTTTCTTTGACTTGTACACAGCAGAAGCTTGATTAACCTGAAGAATTTTGGTGCAACGTTTTGGAATTCGGCGTGGAAATTGTTTCCCTGGCCACGTGCCTGTCGTAAGTCCTTTATGATTCATTTTAATTTGTTTCGGTCTGTTAAAGCATCTAACGACAGAAGTGATAGCTGATACGCATTGCACAAAATAACAAAAAGAACAGTGCAGTGTGGTGTCACTGGTGCATCCATAACTTAACTGATGTGGCAACCACAAGCTTTAAGACTGAGAAACGCAATGTTTTGCTGTTTCTGTACTGTTTTTTCAGCTGTAGTTAAAAAATTAAAGTTTCTTGCTAAAGCGTACTGATATTTTGCCACTACCAAGAAAGAAAACATTACTCTACGAAATTTTGAAGTTTATAGCAGCACTTCTTTACAACTGACCCCGAAATAGCCTTATAACCGTATGGGAAATAAAATCACTAAACGTGGAAAAGAGCTTCAGTTGACTCTCGTTATGCGCTGGTTTTTGCTAACTGTACAAACAGAAACTGCTGGTTGATTAACTTTTTTATAAGAATACGTTGTAATGGAATCCATCATGGAACTGAACTCTCACATAGTAGTCTTCTCAATCTGAAGTTTCTGAAAGCTGTTCGGATTTAATTGCAAATGAAACAAACGAGGTAAAACATCATAAAAATCATAAAACTTCAATTGTGCTGATCCCTAACCGTAAATGGTATACAGATATTTCTGTGAAGATGCAATGGAAAAACTTTCTGAATAAATAAATCTCGACTGCTTGCGTGCACGATAAGATCAGGTGTTCTTAGCTTCTGGGCATTTTTGACAGAAAGATTTCGAACATAACTGAAGAGGCGATGGCTTCTGCTATCGAAGTTACTGCATTTTTCTTTTCTCACTAAATTTGTGTCGGTTAGCTCGTTGTCTCTTTTCTTTCAGTAGTGTTTTGGCACCCGTGCTCCAAATACTTGTGCTACATTTTACATACGTTATATCAGACTTGCTTGGGATTAAAATTTAACAGCAAACCGAATTTTCTGCTTGTTTCCCTCACGCTTTAGATTAAACAGCCTTCAGTCTGCGAGGTAGCTTCTCCGTTTGTTCGTCACGTTTCAGCTTCGCGAAATCGTTTTCATTCAAGGGAAAACACTCAGATCTTAGCATTCCGTGCCTATTCATATCTCGCAATACTAACAAGGGCTTAGCACTGCACAATTATAATCCTACAAAGTGCTTGAGTTCGACGTATCCATACAGTATATTCCGTGCGGTCCGCAGAGGCTTTTATGTGGTTCCGCTCGAACGGAGAAGAAAAAGTAATGTTACAAAATCAACAGAGATGCCGACACGATTTCCGTAAAGGAACTGCCGTCGCTTGCAACGTATAAATCAGGGTAATGTCAATGCGTGATTGTGAAAGCTATATCGCCGACAGCTTGTTAATGATTTTGTTTTCTTCCCATGGGCGAGCGCCAGGGGTCGGTGTAGAAAAATTGCTGTTTGGTATTGAGAAAATGAAAAGCGGTTCACACTCCTAATTCAAAAAATAAAGTGTTTTAGCCTAACATTTGAAATTTGTCGTAATGATAATTTTTTTCCTTTGGCCAACTTTCAGCAATAAAAAGTAGGTTGAAAGCACTGTGACAGCAATAAAAAATATGTTGAATAATAAAGCAATCTTAAGACATTTGGAAGGAAATTAGTGCGCCACTTATTGTTGACAATCATTATTTCCAATAATTAAATCAACCAACGGTAGGTAAGACCTTGCAGATCGGTTTATCTAATTTACTGCTTGTATTCACAAAGCAGTACCTTTTAATACAAAAACAGGGTCAAGTGCAGTCACTCCTAACGAGTTTTTCATTACCTCCACCAGGAATGCGAATGTTCGTTAACATCAAATTGCCTATTTCGTCAGGGAAGTGATGGCTTGATTAAAAGCAATTGTATGTTATTGTCCAATGACGTGTATCTTTTCATGGGCGTCGGAACGGGGTGGCAGGGGTCCAAGGCCCTCTGGATTTTGAAATTTGACACTTTCCTATTAAAGTTTTAGTAGAATCATGTTTTTCTCTTAGTTTCGAGTTGGCAAAATGAAATTTTACTGTTGTTAGCCCCCCTGGAATCTTATGTAACTTTTTTATCTACTCAATTCAATTGTTCGATGCTTTTTATAAATCTACATTTTTATCCCACTATATATCATTTCTGTATGGTAGTGACCGAATACATTAGCAGTTGCTGGTACGTTGTTTTAGTGTTAGTTCTTGTTCGATATTGCTTGCATGTAACTGATAACTACTACTCTGTGATGTGCTACAATTCAACAGTCCTGCATTATTTGACTATTCCCTGTGACATGAGCCATGTGTCTGAGCCAAAAATGCAAACAAAAGAAACATCCTGTTTACTTAACATGATTGCACTCTGCTTCGATTGCTGATTTGGCGGCAGCATATGTGTGTGTATTAGAGTCCTGCGCGGGGCGGGTCAACCCGCACGGGTTGCAGGTACCCGCATTTGCGGGGCGGGTGCGGGAACCCGCACTGCTATGCGTGCGGGGCGGGATCGGGTTGTACTTGGTGCGGGTGCGGGGGCAGGCGCGGGTTGAGAAAGTCTTTGAGCGGGTACTGACTACTGAGTACTGAGCCTAAGCACATAAACTTAATCAGCTCACAAATCGCAAAACACTTAGTATGTACTGAAGTCGCCAGCATTGCGCTGAGGACAGTAGGCCGGCAGCAATTATTACATTATGATGTAACAACCCATTGTTGCGAAACATTAGCTCAGGCTCTTGCCGTGTGGTGGGCAAGTGCAAGTGACAGTGTTGCCAGTCGTAGGGAAAAATCCCTCCAGTAGGGATTTTTAGGCTTTTGTAGGGAGTAGGGAATCCCTACTGGAAAAATCGCTATTTTGTAGGGATTCGTAGGGATTTTTGTGTTTAGAATTTTTATCACTTTGTTTCTACCTTTGTGACACTTCACGGACGTGTTTGGTGAACAATTTATTTAATTATTAGTACGCTCGCAAAACGCACTGGAAAATGCGTTTTTGCCACTTTAGAAGGAAATCAATCCTAGTGGTACTGGGTTATTTTTGACGCAAGGACGGCAGTGTGGCCAAGTTTTCTGGTGGCAAGAATTGCATTCTGCTGAGTGAAAGCCAAGGCTTAGCCTATTACGTGTGGCCTAGTCTATTCCAATTTGCAAAGACTGCAGTACAAGTACAATACTAGTGAAAAGTTCAGTCGTAATGCAATGTCAATGTGTTTATCTGGAAGCAATAATTAAGTCTACTGAGAATTTTTCGGGTGACTTTGAAGTCAACCAAAGACTTAGACATTTACAGATTACATGGTGAAGCAAAGGAAAACATTAGATAATTTTTTTGAAAGAAATTGGCATGTGGTTATGCAGTGGTGCTTTCTGCAACCTTGTTTCATTTTTATACATGTAATTTTGATCTTGCACTTTTAATTATGCAACGTATAAAGTATGTCGTGTTTCAAGGCCAAATGTAGCTAAAGATGATTGCGTTTTTTGTTTCAGCTTGTGTAGGGAAATGTACGGATTTTTCATTCTTATTGCAGGGAAAACTTGTTAACATCGAGTGGCAACACTGACAAGTGACCATTTTCCAATGCTACCGTCGTACTTGGTGAGGAATAATTCAGTCTAGCAGCCCTTCTAAATGGATAAGACAACGCTTAACGCACAGCTGGTCACAACTCGACTGAAACGTTTTTCATCGCCTCAAATCTATTGACTGCGGAAGATCAGATCTGTGGAAAAGTTTTGGTTGCCAATGAAAAGAATGACCGGCTTGAGTTTGCTGCTTGTTAGACTCGTTTTCAGGCGTTAGGAGTAGGGCAAGTTTTTGGAACTTTTTTACAGCTTCTGAAATACTCAGAATTTATGTAGTACGATGTTTTAATCTGGTTGCAGGAATTTTATATTGAAACCTTATTCTTTTTCACATGCAACTTTTTATTGCATCTTTTATCAAGTAGGCCAATTGCTCAAAATGTAAAAGTGATATTTGAAAAACATGCTTTAGAACTATTCCAGTATAATTATGTTCTCTTTGACAAACGATTTGGACTGCATAGTGACCTAAAAGCATTTGTAGCAATGACCCGGCCAAACAAACAGTCCAGTACTGTAGGCCAAATTGTTAAATTGCTAAGCAACTTCATGCAGTGTGGAGCGCAGTTTCAGCATGCTACACAAACTGTTGGCAAACGATCGCTATTTCTCGCCAGATAATATTTGGAAATATTTAATGTTATACTGTATGTAAATAAATCGCTTGAGTAAATCACTGTAGTTTAAAACGCTTGTGCATAAATGCAACGTTTTAACATTTTACTGTAACTTTTGTTAAAAATAAATGCATATTTCTCACGATTTTATTGCAACAAAAACTTGCCCTAGTTATGAGTTTTTAGTGGTTTTTGGACAGGTGCGGGTTTGAGATCGAAAAAGTGTGGGGCAGGCGCAGGTTGGGATAGCCTGCGGGGTGGGTGCGGGTTAGAAGTGTGCGGGGCGGGAGCGGGCAAGATTTCTCAAACTCATGCGGGCGCGGGGCGCCGCGCCCGCATTAGATTTTGCGGGTGCGGACAAAAAATCTCAACCCGCGCAGGACTCTAGTGTGTATTAACGGCGTTTGCTTTAAATCGAGTAGCCAAATGTGCGTTATGATGGTTTCATCAATCAACCTCTTTGCATCAATCAATGAGTGTTTGTCAGTTTGCGCTACGTGAAACTTCCTTTGAATTAAGTATTAAACGTGTTATGTGAACATTGATTTTAACATTTTTGCTTCCACGCAGTTTTCCTTCCTAAATGGACCAAGCATTTTTTTCGGTCACATTACGTAACACGTTGTAAATGAAGTTTAAACCAGAACAAGGAAAAGATAAAATTATTTTATTAAACACACAATAATCTGCCTACGTGTTGGACAAACCGAAGCAGGAAGTCACGCACGGAGCCACGCCACAGTACTATTGCGTGTCCTTGCGGTGTTCTTTCTTCGTGCAGATCCTGCATGGTTTCTATGGATTCCGCTTCACTTCAGGAGCTGGAAAACGGTCATCTCGTGACTGTTGAAGCCACCGCGCAGATGATGGGCAGTATCCGGTTTCGTTCGGTTTTCTGGTGGGTGGACCAGCATCATTCAGGATTGCAGAGTCGGAGTCGTAAGGAGTCGGAGTTTTTTGGGTGGAGTCGGAGTCGGATTCCTAACAACACTGGGAGTCGGAGTCGGATTTTTTGTCCGACTCTGGATGTCTGATTGAATCATTTTTTATATCACACTCCTAAATTGGGAATTCCTGTTGAAATGGTACAATTTCTTTTTAAACTTTTGTTGAAACAGATTTCTTGCTGTGCACCACGATTTCCATTGATTTTAACAGCCAAATTTCATTCCCTTTGTGTTAAGGAGTCGGGAGTAGGAGTCAGAAATTTTGGAAAGGTCGGAGTCGGGAGTCAGAAATTTTGGAAAGTCGGAGTAGGGAGTCGGAACTTTTGGGAAGTGCACCTAGCGCGGCTGCTACATGTGAGCACGGAAAAGTGAGAGCGCGCCAGGATGGAGCAGCGAGGGTGCTCCTGAACACGCTAGATGAGAGATACAAATATCCCCGGTGGTGAAAAGCCATCGGAAGCTTCCTTTGGCCGATTCGTTTCGCGTTAAGCGAAGCGCCTCGACAAAAGGTCGGACATTTTACCTCCGACTCCACACCCTGGCATCATCATAGTCTGAAGAACTCCTCTCCTACCGTCGACGGAACAGCTGTCTGGTGAGTTCCCGACAAAACAAGCGCCGTACGTTTTTGTAGTAGGCCTACTTGTCGCCTTGAACAGGATAAACGCCGTGTGGACGCTGATTTCCATGAGATATAAGGTAATCATAATCTGGGCTACTTCAGCGTTTTCATTGTTCAAGGGTACTAGGACATCATCTTGTTTGGTCCAACAAACCCACCCTCAACACGTGCTGTGTGTTGTCAACAACGCAGTTCGTCGATCCACACCAAGTTCCAGCAGGCCCGTAGCCACGGGGGCATTTGGGGCCAGGGCCCATCCAAAATGTTTGTGCCTGACCAAATTTTGTTGTTCCCAGAAAAATTTAAACATATACTGAAAACAAGTCTTACCCCCTAAAAACGTATTTTGCTTCCAAACCTTAACACCTGGCTACGGGTCTGGGTCCCAGCAATATTTCGATTTTGAATAAGCCAAAGTGTAAAATCTGGTTCCGTACTTTGTAGGTTTGTCTCTATTAGATTATAAAATCTAAAGCCCAGTTTTCCTCTCCATTTCACTAAACCTTCATCAATGGAAATACACTCCCCAAGATCGCCCACGGAATAGCTTGTTCTCCCTGTGGTTCGGTTAGGGAAATCATCGCTATAGTTGAAATGAAGGTGGTCAGCTGGAACCGGTGTCCGGCCTTGTAACCTTGGCAGCAATAAGTGCACATGCGCTTGTCTTTAATAATTGCCTTGCCTCCATTTTTTCGTACAACGCCCTTTTGGATGATTAGGCACAAGAAAACCGTCAGCTCCTCCTCATCAATGACTCTCCAGGGCCTTGCTGCTGATGAAACGTGATTTCCTGCACGAACTTGCACATATTACCTGTTTTTTTGTAAAAGTACCATTCCCAAAACGTAATGCGTGTGCAGTAAAAAAAAGTATTGAAGTATTACAGAGAGCTGTTCTTGTTGTTTGCAACAACCACAGCTGCTTTACGATCTTGACTAACCCAAAACTGTCCGATGGCGGCTAACTTACCGGAGGCAGCCGCACTTTTTGCTAGCGATTATGGGCTTGGCGGCTTAATTGTGCCTGGAACATCAGTAGGTTATCGGATTCATCAGACGTTTCCGACGGTTCAAATTTCTCTGCAACGTCATTATTTGACTCCAAATTGCTCAAGTCGGAATCATTGTTCATGGCTATCTCTGGAGCGCACAACACATTTATTTTCAATAGGCTTGCAAAATTACTTTGAAATACCGCAAAGCGATACAAAGTTTCTTTAAACCAGGAGTCTCAAACACGTGGCGCGCGGGCCAAATGTGGCCTGCGAGAGCATTTTGTGCGGCCCGCGATGCTTCTTGGGAATTTCAAATAATTGACATTTGTGTTATTTGGTTTTAAATTCACTGGTGTTTAAAAGTGCTCGACCAAGTTCCTTGAAACGAATGTAGAGACTTCTAGAAATGGTTTGCCTATAACTCATGATACCTTTCAAAGGCCAAGGGAATATGTTTCTAGTAAAGTTTAGACACCACCATTGTTGCGTCAGCGTCGTAATGCGGTCCTCAGGTTACTTTATAAGTCCTCATTTGGTCTTCGGAGCAAAGTGAGTTTGACATCTCTGTTTGAACAAATTAATTTCTGCTTTCTACAAACAAGCATTTGCAGTATAATATTGTTGCAACCTCTCCGTTGGCGTTAAGGCTGCCAGACGTCCTTGAGCGCCAAGAATTGTCCTTGAATTTGCTATCAAAAATCGTTATGTCCTTGATTCTTCAAAAACATCATGTTGTCCTTGAATATTTTCTGGTGTCCTTGAAAATTCTTGAATAGTTTTTAAATTGTTCATTTTTGAACTATTGATTACATTGAACATTCAAGAATCAAGAATAAACTATGTAAATGAACAGAAC
>JGI24021J15306_10008687_pt1 | contig 12509 bp, 7 predicted proteins | sample Ectturendosymbi1_FD_15306 | JGI IMG/M metagenome (IMG submission 15306) | reverse complement strand
TCCTGCGCATAAATGCAACTTTCGTTGAAAATAAATGCAACTTTCTCACTTTTTTACTGCAACAAAAACTTGCCCTAGTGATCACACGTCGAGAGCGTGACCACTAGTGTCGCTAATGGACCACACACCGTACGATACGCAGTCACGTGATCTAGTGCGACGCATTGTGTTTTCCTCAGGCCCAGAAAATTTCACTTGATTCAGTCTTCTCCCGGTCATCCTAGGAGAAGCAGCAAGTAAGCAGTGGGCGTACCAAGCTTAACTTGGTAGACTTGCAGTGGGCGTACCAAGCTAGCTTAGTCCAAGTGGGACTAGAGTACCGAAAGAGATCTGTAGTCTCATGGCGCGGATTAACCCTGATGTTTTGGGATATTAAGGTTTACTCTCTTCCTCCATGAAAGAACTGAACTCGTATTAACCCCTGTTGTTTGCACGTCTAGTATGCGATTTAATGCATGTCACTGATATAAACCCCTGAGATTTTGAAATATATTTTGAATAGTAATAGCGCAGTGCTTAAAGTTTACAAATTCGTTTGATGATAAACTGAGCGTAAATTCGAGCGATACCAGGCGGGTCTAAGTTTCTTAATTGTTAACTTGGGCGTGCCTAGGACACATTCCTAACAAATTAACCCGTGCTCTCGCGGAATTGTCCTAAAAGGCAAATCCGAATGCCACAGTTCCTAGTAGGCAGTGGCCTGAAGTCCGGCAGTGACTCGACTTGCTGTTAGCACGAGCAGTGGCTCAAGACTGACTGAACGTGGCGAACGCACGGGTATTTATACCCAGAGCCGCACTGCGTTTCTCGTCTCTCTTGGCTACTATTACGACGTCATAAAACTTCATCATGTTGAGTCCTGTTTTCCGGAGTCGCCAGTGATTCCGTTTGCATTTTTTACCGTAATCCGGACCGTGTTTCGTTGTTATTCGTTTTTATCCGTTTGGATCGTAAATATTATTGATTTTTTCATCTGAATTATTAAAGTAATTAATTTCTATAAAGTTTTGGTTCGCTGTCCTCCTAGTAGTGACTTGCTATTACAAACGGAGTATAAATGTACAATAATTCAAATAACTACAAATTACAATTTCCTTTAAGATGAAGAATTTCTAGTCGTCGTCTTGTTCCAGCTTCATTCTTTTAGACTTCAATTCGTTTTGTGGTATAACTTCAGTATTCCAGTATTCTTACCAATCATTGCTATTTAATGAAACCATGGATAAGCTTCTAGGTCGCTTTCTTGACTTGCTTTTAAAGTAGTTGAAGTTCTTTATTATTTGTATTCCAGAATCAATAGACGTTTCATGTTGATGATGCAAAGCGAACTCAACATTACGCCCCTGTACGGTCGTGTGTCATGCACCTGTGATAAGGTGTGATTATCCTCACCACACTGGAGAAGCTTGCTTCGCATATGGCTGTCGAAACTCCTACAGTTAAGCCCGCGCTCAGCAGCAAGTGTATGGTGGGAAAAGCTGCTTTACACTTCCAAAACTATTTCAAAAACTGGTCCAAATTCATACGAATGTTTTCATTTGAAAACACATCAGGAAGCTTTGATGAGACAATGCTTTTCACAGTAGTAGTTCAGCATCGAGAAGATCTTCACTGATATTTTTGGTATTTGAATTGACTAAAGAGTAAAGAGATTGTAACTCTTCCTTGTCGAGGAAGCAATTCGATGCTGGTGAAAGAACACGCAAAGATTTGATGAGAGACATATCAAACTCCGAAAACCGGTGGCTGAATTCGCTCTGAATAGTATCAATGATTTCAAAGTAAGATGCTTTCAAATTCAAACTCTCACTTTCACTGTGAATTCCGATCGGTTTTGTTATGAATAACGTCCTCTCTGAATCGATATGAAACTGAATGTTTTCGCGTGTTCAGAGGGTGGGGTGTAGTTTCGCTTGTTTAGAGGGTGGGATAACTGTAGCTTGCTTGCGCCCACACACACTAAGTAAGGAATACGCGCTAGTTGCATTTTATGCTGATTTATGCTAGTCAGTGCTGCAGTGATCTATACACATGCTGAAGCATCTCTACGTCAGACACAGAATTCCCTAACCTTTTTTGATCAACTTCCAATTCGCGCACGTTATCCTACTGGGTTTGGTTTGGCTATTACAACAAGTTCTGTTTGACTACACATACAAGCCTAACACCAGTCCAATGCTCCCTCTAAGATGCGCAGTACTACCAAATCATTTGCGCAGTGAAATCTGATTCTTGTACACTTGCAACATTCCAAAACGTTGGAAAAGCAAGAAAACAAGAAGCTATTTGACATAAATGTGTAGGCCCTACTTTCTTCGTATTTTCATAAGACTTCATGCTTATCCTAAATTCTAATAATTCACGAAATTTGTAATTGATTTAGAATTCTGACAACTCAGCTTTAAAATATTCATGCTCACTAAAACCAACATTTGCTAAAATTTTCTTAGAGAGAACGCTGTCTAAGTCTTTATATTATAACATTACCATAACCTGCTTGCCAGAGCCATGGCGTTCGCACTAACAGAGAGACTGCAGAAACGGTTTCGAAAGACTCTCTCCAGTGACTGTGACGTCACAAATCGAAATTGTTACCTGTGTGGACATCCTTTAATACAATTTATTTTGCAGCAATGAGGTTACTCATTCAACGCAACGTGAGGTGATGTTGCGAGTTGGGGTAAAGATTGAACAGATTGAAAACAAGCATTTGCAAAATTGATTAATTTTTCGAGTTTGAATCATTTGGGGCGGCACAAACAAAATTTGGGGGGCACTGCCCCCGAATGCCCCTCGTGGCTACGGGCCTGGGCTAGCCCACAGTGTGCTGTTACTCATGTACAGTACAGAAGTGTACAGAACACGAGCTGTGGTATGTGTGGCCTGGACCTTCGAGTTTGATGGCAGGCAGTGGGTAGATAATTATTAATCCACTTTGGCCTACTCATACTCTCTCTGGTTCATCATTTTCATTGCAGTCGATTTCAGCTTTCGATTCAGTCGATCAAAATTTTTCAGCAATCATTTTCAAAACTTGTATATTCGTAGCATCTGTCGACTTAACTGTCCTTTGTTGATTTTTGCAGGTTCAGATTTAACAGTTTTGTCTATTGACTGCTCTGTATGCTAGGAATTCTCCCTACAGTTGCATCTTTGTGTTTCTAACTTTAATTTTAGCTTGTGATGAAAAAAATTTAGCGGATTTTTGCAATTTTTCTAGCTTGAAAGTTCTGTTTAGACTTGGCAACCCTGGTCCTGACTATGTCAGTAGACTTTAGTCGTCGAACATGTAGTCAACAAAATAAACGCATTTCAGTTATAATCTTAATTAGCCAGCACACCAAAGGCCTCTAAAATTTATGCCTGAAATTTGATGTTGAAACCTGAAAAGTTTGATGTTGAAATGACAGATGCCAGTGCCATGACTGAGAATGAGTGATGCTCAGTTTAAAATTTTACTAGCAGTCTGGAAGCGCAAGTATTGCTCTTGCAATATTTGCCATTTCAGACTGCTACAATTTATTCGTGGTACCTTTCTACAAAAAGTTTTTTTTGTTTTAGCTGCTTGTGAGACATGTTACGCTCGTGGGCTGAAGCAAATGCAACTTGCTGCCGAATATTCCCTGCACAACCAAACTGTCAGCATCTCTGGCCCTCATCTTGATTATGATCCGATAATAAAAATCGAAGCTAATGTTCGAGATGCTGTGACCGGAAAGTTTGAGTGGCAAGTGCTCAAATCTTCACACTGTGGCAGCAAGTAACAATAGAGATCACCTGACGAGATCACTCTCGTCGTTACCATCAGGAAGTACAATCAACTGCTCACCAGATTCACAAGCATTGTTAGAGGTCACTCACCAAGATCACTCTATCGGGATATATATATATATGGGTGTTATTCTTGGCGAACATCCCGTTCGTGGTGAATCGCACATTCAACGCAACGCCAACAGAGAGGTTGCAACAGAAGACAGACAATGGTCTTTGAGGCACCACGAAACATGCAATGCCAAAGTGTCCATCTCAATTTGAAGGAATGCGTGACTTCTGGACTGACACACGAATGGTTTTTAGTTACAAGCACAAATTTAGGAAGTTCTGAAATGCAGTGCAAAATTTTAGTGCCGCCCAGTGGCTAAAATTCGCTGATACTGGGCGGCAGATTTTTACAACTGGGCGGTAGTTTTGCCGCACAGGTATTGCTAATTTTGGGCCATGACGCAGACTATGTCAGTTTTCAATTACGGTAAGTTGTTAAAAGGCTAAATGCAAGGGTGGCCAAACCTGCTCAATATATGAGCCGCATGCCCGCATATCGTAAAACCCAAAAGACCCGCAACACAAAAATCTGAAAACACTAATTTATTTGCAATATACGCTTCTGTGACATCACAAATTCTTTTTGGAACGACTTGCAAATGCTGTACGGCACTCTAGCTGCCACAGTACCATTTCACAATATTTCTACACTTTGCAATAGAAATAAAAAATAATAAACAAATCTACAATATTTCGAAAAGCTCAAAGAGCCGCATACAAATGTTCCAAGAGCCGCAATTTGGCCATTCCTGGCTTAATTTTTCATCAACCAATAGTGAGTGCATTCCTTAACTGCGTATGCACAACGTCGCGTGGCAGGCATGTTCAAACAATTTGAAAATATTGTGCCGCGTTTGAACAAATCGCCGTGTTTGAATAAAAAGCAGACGTTCGGGTCACCTAATGTCACGCTAGCTGTTACGTCTTATAGCCTTGCTTAAAGCGTGCGATATCGGTTGTCATACAGGAGTGCGTTTTTGTCAATAGCAAAATCATTTTTTAGAAGAAAATCCTTTAAAAAAGGCCACCTTAACTACTTCATTCTTGTATCCAAACAATGTTATAAGGTTCAAAAGTGCAACTGCTGGTAAAAAAAGACTGTTTGAGAGTTTCGCGCAACAGTAAGTTTTTTACTACTTTAGGGAAAACTCCCCTAAAAGAGTTAGTTGTTTTCTCCCGCGATGATCAAGTGTTTCAAGTGTTTCAAGGGGATTTGCGTTGGTGTATGTTTTGGTAAATCTAACTGCATATGAAGAAAACGATGCTCACAAAACAAAAACGGCTGCTTTGCATTCCATTCAAAATTTTTGGTAAAAAAGTCACCGTTTTCGGTAATTAAGTGGATTGCATGTAATAAAAACAACAGTGGGTTTTACACCACTTGACGCTGAGTTACGCAACGGCATCGCAGTTTCGTTTGTAGCGCAACCTATATGTTAATGTTTTGTAAGAGGGGCCTCCCCTCCAACCACCAAAGAGTTTTCACCATAATTTTGATTGAAGACAAACAGACACGGGAAAAACCTTCGGGTGGATGACAAAAACGTCGTGCGTTCTGCCTGAGCCGTCAAATCAGCTGTTCTTTGACAGTTTTAAGCTAACATTTGTCTTTGAAGACAACCCAAATCTTGACTACTGCAGATTTCTTTAGTTTGTTGGCTTATGGTATATATTGCTACCAACGTCGAATACATATGAAGGCCTACATCAGTGTTTTTCTGCTATTTGTGGGTCTTTCAGTTTATTCTAGCGTCCATGCTTCAAGACATGAAAAAGTCATGCAGTGTGGTATGGAGTGTAAATCACATGCCAGTCACAGTCCATCTACACATGTATGTTTTGGAAAAGGTAGGAAATACAATTGTTTATGTTCAATGAATTGGTAACGTTTTTCTGTTCTGCAAACAGTAAAATTCCTGACGTGCATTTCAACTTTCGCACGGGAACAGCTTGTTTTCAAAATCTGTACATGCCAAACGTTACAAAGGTTATTGGCGGTAAGTTTTGCTGGATCTGAGTTTATTGTAATCTTCCAAATAGCCTCAGACGTGTGACTTAAATTCCCAGATTTGGTTTAATTATAGCTACCCTTTACGCATGATGGTATCCCCGAACTGAAATAGCAAATATTTCTCTTTTTAACTTGCAGTGACATGTCTAGAATACCAAAAATTATAATAAATATGAATAATGGCGCTACCCTAGACAAAAAATTTTAACCTTGCGTATTAATGAGCGGTGCGTTTTCTCTGCATTTCAGCGATGCTTTCAAACAACTTTATGCTGCTGGCATATCCAGCGGATCTCAACATGGTGTTGTTTCTTACGATTTTGTAACAAACATTTTTAAACAGTTTTCCTAGAATCGGTTAGAACAATAAGGTCAAGCAATCAAATGCACTCTGAAATTAAACAAAATTGCTGAAAGTGTAAAAAGCCCTCATATTTTTTGTAACCAAATGAAAATTTTTCCGATTAACATTTTTTCTGCAGTGGGTACTGTCATTGTTTTACAACGGTTTGAGATCTTTTATGGAAATTCGACTGCATTAGTCTGGAGAAGGATGGGTCAATGTACTGATGATGATAACAGGAGTTATCGAAACGTTTGCAATATGTCGTTGATAACGTTTTCATTGGCCGCGATTTTCATTATAAGGCTATTTAGCACTTCTGCTTTTCGTGTACCAAAGGATGGATTAAAATTGTAAAGTAGTGTTTGGTGATTCAGCCAAGGAAATAACTGCAGTTGAACGAAACGAGTTAAAAATATTTCTTCAGCTATCGAAAGGAACACTTTCACTGCAATGACTCGGTATTTACAGAGTAGTTCACCTACTGAGAAGGCCGCCTCACCTTTGCGGAGTGCATGAAAGTTGAAAATTACATAAAATTAATAAACAGTAAAGCTCCTCAGCTAAAAGATCTACGACAGACGAATGCAAATCCAATTTACATTGAATAGGAAAAAAAAACACCGCAGGAACCACATTTTCATATCATTGCTTAAAATGCAATTAAAAACTCTAAGTTTGCTTCAAACTTTCAGGAAACCAGCCGACTGGGCTCAGCTTTCTTCACTTTGCGATGATGTAAACTTGCACATATCTGTATTCAAGTAACTAGTCTCCACCAAGGGGGCGAGTTTGAATCAATCAGCAATTTTAATTTTTTTACATCAAATTTAAATTTTTGATAGTTGAATAAAATTTCAGGACTGAAGACGCGTAGTGTTACGTGAGATCGACTTCTATAAAAAAATTTGTTGATTGGTCCAAACCCGCCACCTTTGTGGGGATTAGCTATATGTTTGAAATGCTTCTGTTTGCGAAGGTAAAGTATGAAGCATTTAAAATTTGTCGTTTTTACGAAGTATTTCAAAGCGTGTTTTCTGTCGCCCTGAACACAGTCAGTTATAAATATCAGATATGATATCAGATGTCACATAAACACAGTCAGATATATAATAAATCAGTTGCCAGATAGGCTGGACCTTTGCGACCGGCTTGTGATGAATATACCACAGGTATTTTAAAAACAGTCCAACCTATNTCGCGAAGTAGAGGCATACGAAGATGTCCTGGTGTTATGACCTGCGACGGATCTTTAAACCAATCTAATTTTCGGTATTTAACTTTGCCTGTGTTTATACTGTACTTCAGTCTACTTTCAGTCACCTAGAAGCACGATTATGTCGTAAAGGATATGTTTCGCAGCCTGCATTAGCTGCCTAGCATAGGCAAGTTGTCGAACAAGCTGGAACAAAATGGATGAAATTTACAACTTTTGCGCCAAACGGTCGTTTATATTCACTTATTCCTGACTTCGAACAATAGGTTAAGTTATTTTTGTGTACTATTTTGAATACTAGTTTCATGAGAATCCCATGGGATGGGACAGTCACAAGCTGCCATGGGATAGTATAGGTCCTACAGAAAAAGTTTTACTAGGACAAGCCTGTCAATTATACAATCATCGGTTCGTAACTTCCCACGTATTTCAAAAATGAAAATTTGACCAAGTCCATTGCAAAAATTCGCACTGGCAATTAGGTGCAAGTGTTAGTAGGCAACAACAGGGGCGGATCCAGGGGGGGGCGATTGGGGCGATCGCACCCCCTAAAACTTACGAAAGTAACATTTTTCACAATGATTTTGTACAATTCAGAAAGAAACGGAGCTGCAAACGGAGACTTGACTGCCAAATATTACTGAAATCGCCCCCCCTAAACTTACGAGCTGGATCCGCCTCTAGGCAACACAAAAAGGTTGCGACAGTAATCCGCCCCTGGGCAACACAAAAGTTACGGCATGCTATATTACGCCAAATAAGGTCTACACGTCGAAGCTACAAATACAGCAGCTATATCCGTAGTTTCGAAGTAACTACTACAGTGTTTCCCGATAATAAGACCTAGCGTAATTTTTGAGGATGATTTTAATATAAGACCTGCCCTTAAAATAAGCCCTATAGTTGACTGGTGGGAAATGGAGTTAAGCGAAAACTCCGCTGGAATTTTGGAAACCTATGACCTGCAAGACATTCCAGAAGATGATGATGTGATTGTTTTTGAATAAATTGTTGTTAACGAGTTTCTGAATAAAAAACATGTTGATGATAACTAAAGGTAGATAGTTTTCCGTAATTTCTGTTTATTTAGAAATCTCTTAATTTTTACTTTGTAACTTCATTTTTTGGTGTATCAAAATAAGACATTCCACGAAAATAAGCCCTAGTGTAAATTTCGGAGTAAAAATTAATATAAGCCCTGTCTTATTACCGGGAAAACACGGTAGTACTGTACGTTCTTGCTGTTCCATCAATGAAAATACTCGTGGTCGGAAACACGGTAAGACCTTTCAGACGTTCCATGATTCGGGTATACTTGATGCATCAGCTAGGCTAGATGCTCTTTGATGGATCGATGTAATGGAGCGATCAAGTGTGGCATTGTGCTTGTTGCGTTCATCGGGTTTCTTTCTTAGGCATATACATTTTCTTTTCCTTTAAAGAAATCTGAAACTATTCTGGCTCAGTCCGAATACTAGTAACTTCCATTGCACTTAAAAAAAGATTTGTTAGTCACAAGAGGAGATTTCCAGTTGCCTGGTATCGAAAAGCAACGCCATGCTTTGCAAGGAGTAATTCGTACGTCAAACATCGTAATAATCTGTACCTCAAAGAAAACAAAAAACAGGTTAATGTATTCACCCTTTTAAGCACACCTCCGGCTATTGCAGGTTTTGGACTGTAAACTTTATTTTACTGTTCCACGAAAGCAGAAACAGCCATTTTTTAATTTTTCAACCATGATTCCAAAAGTAATGTCGTAGAAATGCAGCATTCGTAATTTTGAACCAGTGGCGTGCAGAGGGGTGCGAACGGGGCGACTACTCCGGGCATCCAAGGCAGGGGGCATCCAAAGAGTGAAATTACATAATTGTAACTAAATGATTTTGCCTATTGTAAGACTACTAACTCTTGCTGAATGGATTTACTTTTTCGAAAATTTTTTTTCTCAACACTAGTTTTTTTACGTAATCAAATGCCAGTAATTCTCACATTCCTCAATACCAGGGTCCCAGAGACCCTTATTTTAGGTGTGGGGCGCACACCCAATCAAACTGATAGTGACGTCAGTAGCGTAGCCAGCCCAAAAATTTGGGGGGCCAAAGTGTTTGATTTTAGGCGAATAACACTATATTGTTTCCGATACTGCCTCTCAAAGCACAAAAAGACTATATGCTCTAAAACTTTATGGGGGCCATGGTCCCCTAGGCCCCCCTGGCTACGCTTGTGAGTGACGTGACTTTCTTCAGTGCGACGGATATATGTCAGATCGTACGATCAAAAGAAAATCACAAAAATAAGATTGAAAGATAATTGCGGACGTTTTTATGATTTTCTGAGCTAACTTTCAAAACTGTCCTATTTCGACTTGCTTGATTTAGCTGACTTTTTGATGCACCACTAGTTTCCCGTTTCATATGTTGATGTGGCAACCCTCGGTAGGCGCTAATACAGCCGCACACCTGTGCTTGCCATATGCGCATCATTTCGAACTTTGTCCGTAAATGGCAGTCCAAGCGGATTGATCATAACGACTCACAAAAGCCACTATCTGTTCTGTCCCCCTAGTAGTTGTACATGTAACAGCCACATAAAAGAAAAACGAAAGTTTTCTTACGTACTTGATGCGCATTCTCAATTCTTGTGTAGTTTAGCAAGTTTAAAACTGTCAACCCTGGGTGTCCGCCATCCCAACCGCATACCTTCTCTGCTTGACTGGACTGTCGACGAGACATTCGCGCAGCGTTATATTTTTGCAGTTGTAAACTGCGCTGATGTAGCACTGAATGAGTTCTATTGCCTTGTTTCAACGCGTTGCCAGATATTTTAGCAATTATGAATTTCTCTGTCTTAGCGTTGAGTTCTGTGTTTTGTTCCAGTCTCCTAACTTGTAGCGCTGATATGTTCATTACAGTGACACGTTGTACAACAACGAGTAAGGAGAGTGCGTGTACTGTAGAATAATATGCATGCTGTGTCAACAAGCTTCGCCGAAACGTTTGTTTACAAAGGAGAACATGTTGTCAAATTGTGACGTTACAAGCAGCGTATATCCAGTAAAACTGACCACAATACGCCACTGCTCAATACTAGAGTTTGGTTGGGGGCATACGATCAAGCAGTTTCCCCGGGCAGCACCAGACCTCTGCACGCTACTGTTTTGAACTCTTGAATTTCAATGCTATTAAAGGTTTTATATGTTTCTGTTTTATGTAGCACGATACGATACTGTTATATTTCATTTTTCATTTCCAAAGCGCTGTAAAAATTGCCTCGATTGTCCACTATGAAGAAGCTTTTTTTTAGAAAGAACATCTGTGCCGTGGTCCCATGAAGGCGAGGTTACTGCTCCAGCACCAAAATTTGAAGATGTACAGTGGTTTGTTACAGACGTCGGTGGTGTTTTGAATCTTGCCTTGAATATAACCTGGTCACAGTCAGGTAAATAAAAGATTTCTTTGCATTTTTTCTAGGACTTCCTCAGGTTTTCACAAAACTTAATGCAAACCAATATTTTGATCCTAATCGTTGCTGAACTCTACTGCAAAATTTCAAAATCTCAGTTTGTGTGCATCACCGTCCACCTTGGGCCTGAAAGAGTCCAAACCAAGGGTCTTTGTAGCTATAGCCTACTGCTTAAAAGTAAGCGAATAGAAATAAGCAAAATAGATCCCACCTAAGCACAGCCAACTCTCGGGTCCATCTTTAAAAAAACACTCAGTTAAATGGCAAACAAATGCATAAACAGAATGTATCATCAACTTTTTGAAAAAGTATTTGTTCAAGACATCAACAATTGATTTTATTTACTGTGCATCTATCCTATTTCAAGTTAAAACACACTTTCAGTGTTACTGCATGTAAGCCATACATTGCGCGCAGTTCTGTTGACTATAGGAGAGTACATTGGTTATATTCATTCATTATAAAGCGCTCATTTCCTCCCAAGAGGGTCACACTGTGCAGATGAGCAACAAGTCTCTAGGCTTTTTCTCAAACGAAATTAAAAAAAAATTACGTTCTGAATTTTCTTTGGTGATTTCTCACCACGAGGCAATCAAACTATGTCTGCGATGTAACCACGCCGCCCGGTTTTCCAGTAATTGGGTCTCCGAATCTTTTTGCACTTATAGCATCCAGACAAGCAATCCATACGTCAGCGCCGGATTCAGATGGAAGGGGGCCTGGGGCCCAGGCGTGGTGGGAGGCCCCATGTGCGGATATAGAATTTTTAGGTAGGGGATGGCCAATGAAGTAGCATTTTCACGGATCATTAATGACGTCATCTCGTGACGTCACATTTGTTAACTCAACTGTAACAAAACTTTATGACGCAACATGATAATTGACAATGATCAGCGATTTGTGAAACTGTTGCAAAACCGGTCACCAGAAGCATCGTATTTTCTGTTTTTGAAATTTTGCTTGAAAAAAGTTTCTGGGCGATCCAACATTTTCCTCATCTCTAAACGTCAGTCCTCGCTCAGCAATAAATTTTACGACAAAAAACAAAATTGTCGAAGCGATTTCCGATATTGTTGACATTGATTGACGTGACTAGCTAGCTCTGTACCAATTCTTCGTAGTGATTAATTTCATCTGCGACTAAACGTAATCGTGGCATCTTTATGTTCCATTGATTGATTGTGGCTCCTCAGCGTGCTTCCAGCCGTAAATTCCTTTTCTAATAAGGAAATGCGCACATTTAGTCGTATCCGCGTATATCAGTCTACACGTGAAACGATAAACACAAGTTTTTGAAAGAGGAAAACAAAGCCAACTTCTTTCAACGACTTGGGTGTTGTGGTTCTGGCGACAAGTAAGATTTGTGGTGCATTTCCGCGACGAGTTTCTGTCTTTTCTGTGTTGTGGAACATCATGTTTAAAAAATAACTTTTCGTTTTTCAACCAATATTCCCGCATTTCTTCCGGTAAATGGATGACCAGAGGCATGGGCGTCAGAAGGGGGGCAGGGGGGCCAAGGCTCCCCTGGATTTTGAATTTACTAGCAAAAAAAGGTTGTTTTTTCAATTTCGAGGGGTAAAAACCAAATCTCACTACTTTTGGCCTCCCTCTGGAAAAAAGTTTAGGAAAATTTCCTGCTGCCCCCCCCCCCC
>JGI24021J15306_10008686_pt1 | contig 12509 bp, 9 predicted proteins | sample Ectturendosymbi1_FD_15306 | JGI IMG/M metagenome (IMG submission 15306) | reverse complement strand
AGATCTAGTTGAAACAAATTTATTGCAGCTATTCACGCACCCACAACATTCAGAATGGTTTTCTACACTCTCTGTTATTATTTTTGAGGTCAACATTTTTGCTGAACAGAAACAAGTGTATTGGTGAATAATTTTTTGATTTTTGTAAGTTTGCATATCTCTCAATACTTTTACTGATCCCTGCCTACCACTGCTTCGGCTGCTACCTGTGTTTTATGTAATTTCATCTATAAACTGAGCATCTCCACAGACGTGAATGTCAAAATTCAGATCACAAAATTGCTTGCAAAACTTCTTACAATATGTGAAATATGTGGGTGAATATGTAACACATTTAAATCTTGTCAGCTTTTTGACAAAATAATCGATAGATTTTCAGCAGCAAAAGCAAGAAAACTTGGTCCTTGGAATTAGGTAATTACAAGTGAAGCATCAGATTGCAGTGTTTCGTTTATTTTATGCTGCCACGAACGGGTTGGGGAGCGCTTGAACCGAGTTTGTCCCCAGGCGCGGTAAACCCCAAGTACCCCACTGTTTGAAGTGTCGTTTGTTTTTGCAAAGTGCTTTCATGTCTGTTGCTGCAGCATGATACTGTAGATAAAAATGCTCTTTGGAATCTACGTACTTGTATTTAATTTTCGTTCAAACCAGCAGAAAAACTTCTTGTAACTTACCTTTGTAATGAAATGTCGCTTTTTTGTTACATCGCACGTTCTTTTTCTTGCGGGCGTCACAGCGTTTCTTTCACATTGCAGTTAATTTGTGGAAACACTGTTGTTGTAAGCGTGGTCGCAGGGGTCTTCCCTTTGAGCTTCGTGCCTCGGATTGTGCTAACTAAACTCAAAACAACTACATAATCCCCTTTTTTCTAATCTGACGAGTTTATTCTTATAAAATACATACCGTCTTTGAGAACTGTGAATGACGTTGTTATTACTCCACCTTAATAATAGCGTTGTCTGTTTTCATTATCATTTGCATTTTCGTAGATGCTTACAACGTTCACAAGCCCAGCAACAAAATTTTGCACCTGTGAAAACCAAACGTTTCGCTGAACAAAAAATGCACAGCAACGTTGAATAAAAATCGCCAGTTTGTCTACTAAGCGATGTCAATCATGAGCAACACAATCTGTGCGATTACAAACATCCACTGTTGCATTTAAAGTAACATAATCAGTTGTTGCGCTACGTGTTTTGCTCATATCAAAATGTTTTTGATACAATGTTACAATTCAACGGTCTCGCTGGGCTACTCTCCTACTTGCAACGAAGCTGTTATATACCTAAGCACCTCGGAAAATGCTTTTCAAAACCGACCAAGTTGAAAATGCAATTTTTTTACGGCTTAACATTTACGCGCACAGAAAGGAAAGCTTCTTTATATTCCATGCGCTGCACTGCTTGTAACCAAACCTACTAAATGGTTGCGGTTATTTTTTGTACCGAAACATCTCGTGTTAATTACCGTGTATCAAACCAACACTGGACATCGAGCGGGAAGCCTTTACAATGAATCCAATGCGCATAATAAATTTACATTCAAATGTTGTTGTCACGCTTTTAACGTTGTGCACCAACTTTCACGTTTCTGCGCACTTTGCTTTGCAAGCTTGGCCGATGAAGTTGTACTTTTGATATTTGTCTTGAAAACATTTTCCTGAAATCACCCACGAATATATTTTGTTTGCTCCCTCTTTCTTAACTTGAAACATTTCGAAACATCTGCGTTACTTTGTGTTGTAAAAGGAATACTGATAGACATCGGACTTAATTTGAGATATTCCCTGGTACTCCAAATCAGTAATTTTCCCTACTCACTAAAAAAAATATGTCTCCTGTGTGAAACTATTTTCGTTGAAGAATTTTACACTTTCACTAAACGAGGCACCGAAAGCGCATTATTGTAGTTTTCTGCTACTCATTCAAAGTTCTGCTGTTCAGCAAAAATCAAATAAGGCTACTTTGCCAAACACCAAAACTTGTTCTACTCTAAAACTCGCGTTTTGTGTACAATCGCGGCCCCGATTTGAAAACCAAACGTTCTGGAGGAACTACAGCAGTGTTTCTAAACTTTTTTAAGACATGGACTGTTTTCGGACCAGTATAAATCTTAACGGACTCAAGATAGAGCAACACCACGAGAATGATACAAACACAAATTTTAGCAAATTCGGTTCATCGCCCACATTCACAAAATTCAATGAGAATCTTGACTCTGAGTTTGTTTCACAAGTTTGTCGAAATAAGGGCCTGTTTTCTTCAAGACACACCTGATGTCGTCTTCTGGTTGAAGTAGGTATCAGTGCCTGGTTTTGAAAATATCGTTGGAAAAACAGCTTCACAACGATATGTAGTTGTGAAAAAACAACGTTTGGGAGATTTGGTTCCACGCTCTGGACATCCACTCAAAATTGAGTCAGACTCTACATCTGTCGGCTTTGTAGCTCAATCTGCTGTTCAGCAATGCAATCCACGTCGCAATGAACTTGCAACTCTGGCGCCTCAACAGGGCTTCGCACCTAGTTAAATGTTTTTGATGTAATTGTGAGAAGGGATATATCTATCCATCTCCAAAAGATGTAGTAAGGCGCACAAGCAAGATTTGACAAATGCAGCGCAAATAAATTTCTTCCTCTTCAAATGCGTTTGTTGCTCAAAACGTAGATATTTTTCCATTCTCAGTTCGATGGATCCACAACTGTATTTTACTTTTAAACGCGACGATGTGTAAGACACATCTACAAGTATTTTACCTTTTCCATTGTTATGTAAAATTTCTACAACTTCAACAACTTTTTACAGAAAAACATTTCAAGGTAAGGTTTTTCAAAATAGATCCTACGTCTGTAAACCAAGACCAAGTTTTTTTAAGTGCAGCAAAAGGAGCGGTAGCGAATAGCGGCAGCCATAGCTCGCTACTATTTTTTTTCAGGAATGGCTGAGGTAGCGCCGCTATTAAATTTAACAAATAGCGGCAGCGGTAGCGACGCTATTAATAAAGTAGCTGTTACCCACCTCTGGTTTCTGGTCATTCTTCTCCCACTGCTTTGCAACGTTTTTATCCAATTAATTGAAACAACACAGTTGCTTCGCTTGGTCCTCTACGTATAGTAGCAAACTTCCTTAAAGCATTAAACGTACCAAATAAAACCAGGGCCTCCGAGAGAAATTTTATCAGGGGGTACAAAGACTGACACTGGGCCCTCTTATTTGCTTTGGCCCTCGTCGAAACTTGTACAGCTTTTTAGCATAGTGATCAGAATGAGTTGTCATGCTAAGATTTACAAATAGATTAATTCTTATACTGGCAGTTGGCTCACACTAATAATTTTAGGTTTGATTACAGAAAAACTGATTATGCGTACTTTAACTTTCCCGGGCCCCTGCACCTTCCGGGCCCGGGTAGGGCTACTATGTACCTCTCGTAGGCCCTGCTTAAAAGAAACAAATATTTCTTTAAACGTACAAATGAGTTTTGGTTCTTTTGTCATGCATTCCAGTTGCAGTTGCTTTGAAGTTAAACTGTAGTAATTTTTGTAACAGTAGTTCATGTCGAGTTCTGCCGTTCTATCGCAACTTTTTTGTATTAAAAAATCCATGTTGATTAATTCTTAAACCTTGCAAGTTTGTTGTGCCTAATTGAAGGCAGGGTAGTATGAAGTGTTTAGATAATGTTGCAACCTCTCCGGTGGTGTTGCGTTGATTGTGTGATTCACCACGAACGGGATGTTCGTGAAGAATAACACCATTATATATGTAGCGCGAGCAAGCAATTGTAAGAGAGATTGCGAGCATGATCTCTATTGTTGCTTGCAGCCACGGTGCGAACCTTTGCGCACATGCCGCTCGGGACTTCCGATCGCAACAATAATGAAGAGAATAGTAAATGCTCCCAAGTGGTTAAGCTAAAAGTAAAGTAATTTGTTTTACTTTCTTTATCGGTTAGTAATTCGTGGATTTTGACCTGTAAACTACAAGAGCTTTCTTGTAACATATTCATTTGGCCATCTAAGGAAAAAGGTAGCGACACATGTGTGTTCAGCAGAGCTGAAGCTTGGCAGCGTTAGACTAAAAAAGTTGTGTCAATGGTATCATTTGAGATAGAATGCCCGAGCGTGTTTTTCAACCGCGTTGCGCAATATGTGCATATGCACACCGGTGGGATGCATGCATTTTTTAATGTTACTGTTAACTGATATTTTTGCGATCGGAAATCCCGAGCGGCATGTGCGCAAAGCTTCGCACCGTTCTCTGATAATTCAAATTGTGGCTAGTTTAGACGAATACTTTTTTGTAAAATTAAAAGACTAACCCCAGCTTGATCATATTTTGCAAAAGTGAGAGATGAACGTCTTCGAGTCTGCAATGAAATAATTTTTTTTTGGTTTTGGTTTTTTTGTGAGTGACATCATAAGTGAGGTAGTTTTTTAGCCATTTTTGGCTGCTGGTACCTGACCTGGGCCCAACTGCTANATGGAAATATTTCGCTATAGTTTTCAATGGAAACTGGGCTAGAATCCGAGTCTTTTGAGACCTCGATCGACTTTCTAACATTTCTGGTTCAAAAGTTATGGCCTAAAATAAAAAAAATAATTATCTACTTATGGGATGAATCAATTATTTTGTTGGCGGAGATATTCCCACGTAAAAACACATGCAAACTGCTGGATTTTACGCTTAGCCTACTACAGGGGTTCCCAACCACAGGTCTTCTAGGTGGTACGCGAGTATCCATTCCATTTTTCCCAAAAACCTGGATTCACAACTTTCTAGTTTACGTATCGGGCTTTCTTTCTAAATACACAAATTTTCCTACAGCCTGCTATTCGTAGGCTATTCCATCGTAACATTATGACTTTTGATGCGCTGTTAGCATATTTACGCCACGCATTGGCCAATTGGTGGAAGGTAAGCAAAAACAAATATCTCATTAAAATTAGTTGCGTTCTTTTCTTGTTATTTTAATGTATATTATTCTTCTGAAGAAACTAAGATTCGGCCCAATTAATTGTTCTGGAAGAAGTGGTACGTGTTGACAATACGGGGGTGCCCAAGTGGTACGAGATCGTAAAAAGGTTGGGAATCCCTGGCCTACTGGAATGGAATGTGTTTATTTCTCAACAGACGTCTCTCATGAGCTCAGTCTTTTAGTCCATGTATTGAATTGTTTTTCATTGATGTGCAATGTGCATCTACCCAATTTGGGCATAAGGCAGTTGTAGACAGAGTTTTTTGCTCCACATACGATACACAATAAGCAGGTGTGCCATCTGCTCAATATCTCATAACATCACTAATTGCGTATTTATTTAGGGCTTACCCAACTGTTTTGATTAGCACTGTTGAGAGCAAGAAAATGCTCAATCACTGTTACTATTTTTACATGCTGTTGTACTCAAATTGATACTGTTCTTATTACTACTAGTAGTACTGCCATGTAAAGATCGACGTGTTTGATTTTTCTATCTGCTAGTAGTAGTACACCCCACATTGCAAAATTCTACCTGGTATGTTGTCATGCTCTATTTTGTGATTGTATAGGCATATTAGAGCACAAAATTCTGTATGTGCAGGATCCTCCTGTTCACATTTTCAGAGACGAAAATTCAAGTTTCAAAAACTTCTTTTTAAGACAGTGAGATGAAGACAATTTTCCAAGTCTGTCCAGAACTTCATGTTGTTGATGCTGCATATAAACTGTTGGATTTACCATTTTCTATGTGTAGTTTTCTTAGTGAGGACCTCAATGTGAGATAGTGGCTGTGTGTTTGCAAATATTCACTGAAATAGTTCAAAATATGGAATGGATGTTTGCTGTTTTTTCAAAAGTGAATTGCTCCGTGGGTAAAGATGTGAGCAGATGGCACATCAGGAATTTGGAGAATGTGAGTCAATTAAAAGCTTGCGCATTTGTTGCATGCACTGTGCAGTTTTGGCAAGGAAGTATCATGCTCCAACATGGACGAACACCTCTGTAGCCAGTCTCAACTTTGTAATCATTACAGATATTGTCTTTGGTTATAACCAGCAGGAATGTTATTCATTATTTTATTCAACTGGTAAACAACATCCCTTAGCAGGTATCTGACTATTTTAATGTTAACGGGCACAGAATATGCTGTGAATAGGTGCTTGGATTATTTGCACCTTGTTGGAAGCTTCTTAAACAAAACTAATTAACTGTTTGGAATGCATAGACTCAAAGATTAAGCAGGTTATAGAAAAGACAAGAAATAATTTGTGTCAAAATTGTGTGTTTTTCTTAAATCAATTTGATGCCAGATTCATCACAAAGCAAATATGATCTGCCATAAAAAATTAAATTGCATCTTGCAAGAAAGGCAGTTTGGAACATGACTACTTATCAGTCTTCACACCCTTGCAAAGTTTGTTATCAAGTAACTTAGTCATTCGTGCACAGTCATAACGTTGGCATGATCAAATGATTGCCATTGTGATGATGTCAACAGATGTAGTTGTGTTTTTGAGCAATTCATGTGACTTCCTTGCAAACTCAGATAGCTCTGTGACACAAGTTGCACTTGTCATTTTATGAGTCATCCTTTGCAACAAATGTTGGATGTAGGAATATTGCTAGTCTTTTTAGCAGGCTTTTTCAGGTGTGGGTCAATCTGCCCAGCTGTGCATTTTGAAGCATTCAGAAAAAAAGATAGTTTTATCAGCAAGACAAATTGTGTAAAGCCAACACACACATAAGAAATTGCAAATGTTGCTGATTCTATGTGGGGAGTGCATTTTTACTACATAATAGAAAAGTGTATGTAGATAGCTTCCTTGGGATGAAAGTCTGGTATATACTGAAGTTGGAATTGTATTTGAGGAAGATAAAGCTATGCGTACATGAAGTTTTAAAAAGACTGAATACTTGGTAATGGTCACTAGGTCAATTAGGTCCAAGGATGAGCTATATTTTTCTGATATGGACAAAGCAATGTAAGAGATTGCTTCAAAAGCTGTGCAGAATTTGCCAGTGCAAGAATTGGGTTGGCTCATTGATGTATTCTGTCTATTAGAGAGCCCAAGGGAAGGCATGGCTAATGTTGATTTTTAGCTGCAGAGGCTCATAAATAAGAGGGTTACTCCATGTGCCTATATTGTGGGGTTCTGCTGACTGTCAACAAGAAATACAGTAGCATATTTTGTTGGTTTAGGTCTAGGCCAGGGGTGTACAACCTTTTTGCTATTGTCGACCGCATTACTTTTATTTATATGAAGGACGGCCACCAATGAGTTCGAGTTATATTTATGAGATATGTTTAATTAAAGAAAGATTTTATCCGGTATATGTAATTTACTTGTGCCTAAAAGTATAATGAAATGTCGAACATTTGAACGAATTTATTAAAAGAAACATCACCATCCAGATGGTTACGCATCGTGTCGACTGATTTTCTTGCCTTGTGTTTGTTTTGCTTCAATACAGTATATGCCAGCACGGCTGCCAAATCTTGCATTTTAAAACACATGTGGACAGCAGCAACTTTCATTATCGAAGGCCACCGTATGGCCACATGCGGCCGCAGGTTGTGCACCGTTGGTCTAGGCAGTATTGTTTCTTTGAGCTTCATATTGTGTTGCTTATGGAATGGTAACTTATTGTATAGTGCTTTTCCTCTTGTCTTCAGTTAAACATTTTCTAGAACAGTGGTTCTTAACCCTTTTTACCATGCCCCTGTACATAATTGTCCTTTGTTTTGAGCACCCTAAGTTCTACAAACAAATGTATTTATTGGTATATTTGTTGATCAGACTTGCCATGTTGTAGAGCGTGTAAAGGCTCGCATCTCCCTGGAAATTTGTTGACATCCCCTGGGGAGGCGTGCCTTCAGTTAAGAACCACAATTCTAAAACAATCAGGCCACAAACTAGGACAACAGAACAGCTCTTCCAAACCAGGACATGGCCAGTGGTCACCCTAACTGTAAACCATAGCTAACATTCATTTTCATTTACACTTTTGGTACAAAGGATATATATCTGTGCATCATAGATATGCACAAAACTAAAACCTAACAATAGGTCACATATTTCTATTAGATATTGGCTGTAATATTTTTCTATTGAAAGCTTATATACTTTTTTGTATGAACGCTATGAAGAGAATTAGCAGATCTAACTATTGAAGTTCTTGTTTGGGCTTCAGTTGCAAGGTTTTTATGACACTGGTGTAAATGTGGGAANCCCTCAAAACCAGCCTGGTATCCAGCCTGTTTTCCAGTGGGAAACCACATGGTACCAAAAGTGGTAATGTAATGTTCTCTGGTTACCTTTACGGATGCTTCAGTATATAAATAGTTCATTCAGAGAAAACTGCATGGCTAAGGCATAGGCCTTGAGCAGTCCAACAATATTGCAGGCAGTAATCTGTACTATCCTTACCATGTTATTGCATGTATTGTTTAATTGGATTATGCTTGTTTTTTTTTCTGCAGTGCTTCACATTATGATTCCATTTTCGTCATGGACATGTAGTGTACTTGATAAAGGAGCTGTTTAATTGTTGTTGCAATCTTTTTTTAGGAAGTAGTGTGACTGGATAAGACTTTAATTCTATTACAAATGACTGCTTATTGTTTTATTTAAAGTTTTGATCTTTTCTGAGATGCCTGTGCCTACTCTGGAAAATGAGAATCTGACATCGCATTCTTCAGAAGTATTCAATCAGTTACCGAATTCTAATGCTTTGTATCATCATTCGCAACAAAGTATGACTCAAGAAAGCCTAACTACGGGTTCAGAGGTACAATTGTCTTTTTGATTTGGTCGTTTAAGATAGGAACCAATAGTTTATTTGTAATACCAAGAACAAATGGATAACTTTAGTGGTTATGTTATAGAGCATTTTATAGAATTTGATAAGTTGCATTGTTTTTGGGACTACTTTTATGTTGAATTGTTATAGTAAAGGTCAAGCATTAAAATAGAATTTAATGTTGACTGTGATCACTAAGAGTTGGGATGCTAGTGACTGCCTGTGTTTTGCAGTTCATCATAATCACTTCAGGAAAAATTTAACACCTTAGGACAGTGGTTCCCTGCCTGGGGTACATATACTCCCAGGGGTAAATGTAATCTTCCTAGGGGTAAGTTCACTGAATCGTAAATGATAACCAATGTAAATTTTTATAAATTTAAAAAATGTTATATACTGGATTATTAGGCTAGTTACTTGCAGGACAAAACGCAGAAGCATACCNGACAAATTGTTGTGTTCATAGATTGGTGAGAGGCTCCATGTCAGGCATCACAGAGCATTGTTACGAAATAGGTTTATGGATATATCACACAAACTGGATATGTTGCACCTTGGATTATGATTCAAAGTTATGCTTAGTGATAAGTATTCTATTTTTAGTTCATCTTTACACATGTAGGCTACCAGATTCAATCGATCAGCTCATGCGCAACACTGCTCCTGTTCACGACATCATTTGGCGTTTGTACATAAAAGTAGATGTAACTCTGTCAGAATTGAAAAATCCTCTATTGTACAATACATTTAACTGGTTTCACAATGATCAGACTGCAGCGCCGTTCATCTTTCTTTTCACAGCATGCTATAAACTGGACAGTGGACAGCCAGCACAATGTCTTTTTTTAGTGAGTGAATTATTCATGAGTTAACAATTTGCAAGTTTCAACATACTCAGTTAATATGTCAAAGAAGATAACTTGACTAGAACCATACGTGTGGACTTTGGGTCGAATTCATCATAACAGATGATGTTCAAAAACCTCAATGTATCTTTTGTTTCAAAGTGCTTGGTGATTGTTCCACGAACCAGTCGATTTTGTAAGCTGATATTGCTTCACGCCATCCGACACATGTATATGACAACCACATGTCTTTGCTGCCCAATTACTCTTGATTTTATGCTGTAGGAAACTCTGCCTATTAACACTTTGACGTCCGGGTTAATTCAAGTGGTTCACAAAAAAACAGCTGGATCGCACGTGGCTTTGCGTGGAAATATCTCCACTCCTGTACGGATTATAGACCTGGTCGAAGTGTCGAAAGACGCGGCAAGTCTTGTAGTTTCCACTTGAAAATATTTTTTGGTTGGGGGTTGCGGGTTTTTTGTGAGTGACGTCATAAGTGGAGGACTTTTTGGCCACCTTGCTCAACTTCACCTAACCCTAGGCACCAACCGTTAGATGATAGTATTTCGCTGAAGTTTTTATTGGAAACTAGGCTACAATCCGAGTTTTTCATACTTTGGATGACCTGCTGGGGTTTCGGGAAACTCAGAGTTATGATCTAAGTTAATAAAAATTTTGACGAATTAGTTAATTAGATAATTAATTTGTTTATTTAAGATCATATCTTTTGAACCAGAAACGCTAGAAAGTCGATCAAAGGCTCAAAAGACTCAGACTTGAGCCTAGTTTCCAATGAAAACTTTAGTGAAATACTTTGGCCTAGTGGTTGGGCCCTAGGCCAGGCAGCATGAGCCAAAATGCCCCAAAAACTACTTCACTTATGACATCACTCACAAAAAATCTGCAAACCCCAACCAAAATTTTTTTTCGAGTGCAGACTAGAAGACTGGCCGATTTGTTTGAGCCATTGAACAGCTCTCTAGTGCAATCGGCGGAGGAGCTAGGGCATTGGTAAAGCAACTGACAACTGCTGGTTTTAGGCTGATTTCAAAGTACGAATATATCGTACCCCGGCTCTCAAAGTGTCAAGAGCTTGTTTCTGAAGACACGTTAGGATTGGAAACATCCTATTGCGTTGCTTTTGCAATAGCAAAAGAAAATGCATGCAATTGGGGAATGATTTATTAAATTGTACGCTATGAACATGGTGGAATTCGTTAATGGTAGAGATTATAAAAAGAAACTTTAAAAAGATTATTTACCAAACAGTATGTAGTTATTACAAGTGTTATGTCTTGTAATATTTTAGATCATGTAGCAGATGAAATTTGAAGTAATAAAGCAAGAGTCCCTCTTTAGCTAGATGATTCAACTGATGTGTCGAACTGAGAACTGTCACCAGAACATATTTAATAGGGGGCTTTAGTTTTGTGCAGGGGGGCATGATATTGAAAATCAGATAAAAAACCCAGTGGTTTATTGTTTTTGATATTTCAATTTGGGGGGGGCTTGGTGCTTTGTTTGGGGACCTAAGCCAACCAAAGCCTCCACGTGGCGACGGGGACTGGTCGAACTGCACGTATTTGTTGGTTTACTGTCAATATATACATGCAGTTGGGTTGAAAGTGAGTTCTTTATGTGCAACCTAGCAAAGTGACTAGTGATCAGGAAGAAATGAATAATTTCTATCAACAAAATGAACTCGTGGAATCATGTTGGCTTATTATGCACAGGTGGCGCTCTTTCTAATGCTCCATGAAGTCAGGCTTTACAAATCTGGTGAACCAACAAACACTGCACATCGTTTCTACCCTTTGTGTTCTTCATTGACATGCCCTGGCAAGTTCAGCCCTACCAGAATACTTGAAAACAGTTTTGAAAAATGTAACTGAGAATGTGAATTTTATCAGGGCATGGGCTTGTGTTTTGAAAGTGCTTTTTCAGGATGAATTATTTGATTGTCAGTGTAAATCAATGCTTTATTCCACATTCATATGTTGCAACTGTGACTTTTCTAAATTTAGCGTGGACTGGAGTTTTCTATGCTGTCAAAGTGCGCATTGGAAGTTATCATACCTTTTCAAAATACCTATTTGTATGAGACAGGGTTCTCCTCAATAACCATAAAACAAAATGTCAAAGTTTATTGAATCTCTTTCAACCACCATTCCCAGAATGTCAGATACTGTGCATAGAAAACAAGCACAAAAGTACCACTGAGAGACTGACTGGTTGAAATTTTTTGTCATTTTTAATAGAAGAAAAATTTGAGCTTGACTGTATATTCCTTTTTCGTAATATTTTGCCTCTTGACTCAGTGATATGCCGGTTTATATGAAACTATTTTTAGAATTTCAACACCCTCAGCCAATGACTTCTTAACTCCTTGAGAGCCGGCCTACGGTATATTCGTACTTGGATTTCGGCCTAAAACACAGCAGTTTTCGGTTTCCTTACCAACGCCCTACCTCCTCCACCGATTGCGCTAGAGAGTTGTTCAATAGCTCAAACGGATCGGCCAGTCTAGTAGATTGCACTAAAAAAAATTTTTTGGTTGGGGGTGCAGATTTCTACTGACTGACGTCATAAGTGAAGTATTTTTAGGGTCATTTTGGCTCATGTTACTTGGCCTAGGGTCCAACCGCTAGGCCAAAGTGTTTCGCTGAAGTTTTCATTGGAAACTAGACTCGAGTCCGAGTCTTTTGAGCCTTTAATCGACTTTCTGGCGTTTCTGGTTCAAAACTTATGATTTAAAATAAACAAATTAATTAATTAGCTAATTAGTCAAATATTTTTACTAACTTCCATCACAACTTTTGAACCCGAAACCCCAGCAGGTCATCCAAAGTATCAAAAGACTCGGATTGTAGCCTAGTTTCCAGTAAA
>JGI24021J15306_10008684_pt1 | contig 12511 bp, 8 predicted proteins | sample Ectturendosymbi1_FD_15306 | JGI IMG/M metagenome (IMG submission 15306) | reverse complement strand
TGTGCCGTTGACAGCGGAAAGGATGCGATCGAAAACGTCATTGAAAAAGCTCGTTAGAAGTGCCGTGCAGAGCAGTTGACTGCGAAAAGGCACTATGGAAAAGAGATTGTGACGCCGGATCTGTTTGTCTAGAATTCGGAAAGGCGGTGCGGTGGATGGGTACACTTCAGTTTGGCAAACACGCACGTTAGGTCACTGCGCAGAAAACCACATTTAACTTTATTTTTCTGCCAGACGGTCATTTCTTACTGTTCGCAGTTGTTCTCCAGCTGATTCTCACCCTCTCTCATCATTTGAACATGTGTGAACCGACGCTGAATAACGTTCTGGCATTGAAAAAATCCGAAATATTTTTAACAATTACAAATTTTCTGCTGCATCGTACGGTCCGTTGCTGTCGCACCGCTCAATTGTTGTCGTAGCAAACGTGTTGCTTGTGTTTTCAAACATTTTTTGTTGGTTCAGCTTCAAACGGCTACACAAAGGTGAAGCTAAAAATGCTGCACGTCGCCACAGGCCACATACATTAACAAATACTCGCGCGTTTCTCTCAAAAAGCTATCCTAGTTCAACCAAGTCAAACTGTTCTTGCTGGTAAGTAAATAGTTTGGAATAAGCTCTTTTCGCACTTATACATGCAAGCGATTTTTTCGGTATCGTCTGACAAAGTTGCTCCATTCAAAAGCAATTATTTTTACCAAAAGTGCACAATATTTTTAAAATTATGCAACAACTTTTCAAAGTTCCGGGATAGAAAGAACATAGATATGGGACTTGCTGCTGATTGCTGTCAGAATAACAATGAAAACTGTTCGTGAGACTTGGCATTATCACGAAACCACATCTATGGCGGTAACAAGAAATGAGCAATATACAACTTTATTCGTCTATCTTTAGAATTGGTTAAAATTTTTTAGTAATCAGCGTTTGTTTGTTAATTCCAAACACGTGCGATAAGTGCATTAAACACTTGGTTTGAAAGCTGCTGACAATATGTCGGACGGAGGCAAAGATGTCGAAAAAGATGCGGCCCAAAGTATTGAAATGGATAATTTGAAGGACGAGTCAAAAAAGACAGATGAAACGAATCAAGGAGAAAACTCTGTCAATCAAGTTGAGGACTCGAAAGATGTGAAAGATACCGATCCTGAAAAAATTGAGGAAAAAACAGAAGATAAATCCAAAAAAGACGAAAAGTCTGATGAGGAAGAGAATCAGGAAGAAGATGAAGAAGAAGAGGAAGAAGAAGAAGAAGAAGAAGAAGAAGAAGAAGAGGAGGAACAAGAGAGGAAGAAGAAGAAGAGGAGGAACAAGATGACGACGATGATGGCGACGATCATTCATCGGACAAATTGACAAAAGAAACTTCTGCTCAAAAGGAGGATAAAGATCAAAAAAGTTTGGAAAAACTACTAGCAAATTTTTTCTTTTGGATAATATTAAAACATGTTCATTTGTATTCAGAGACATTTCGCATTGCCCTCAATCCGTTGCAACCTAAGAGCGCAATCCGAAACCTCTCACAATGAACATGAATATTCTAGAAAAGCTTTGATAGTGTTGATGAAGCCTATCAGACTATCTCAGTTTTATGCTCTGATCTTTAACCTTGTTTTTGTAAACACTGTAAAGCTTAGTATCTCTATTAAAATTTAACGAAAAAAGTAGAATGAATAGGAGATTATGTAGTTCAGATAACTTATAAAATTGTTCGAGATATTTGCTTGCGATCTTATCAGTTTACAGATATTTGTACAATATTATTTGAGTTAGGTCCTTTGAAAGTGATTGCACATGCATTAAATCAAACGAGTTGAAAGAAAAAGCTTGAGAACTAATTCCAAGGATAAAAACCTCAGCATAAAAGACTGTATGACCAAATCCTGAGCTAACATTTTTATAAAACCCACATACTTTGGAGGGTGGACATATTCTGTGTCACAGTTCTAAATGAGAATAGCTGCAAAAATAGCGACGTATTTTCAGCGGATTATGTTTTGAAAGTTGGAAATAGTCGAAGTTCTTGCAATAAGTTGCAAAAACTCTGAGAGCAGGCTGTTGCTCATTTGCATGTTGCTACAGTACAAAACGTACCAAAAGCGTTAGATGTTTGACACATATTGTTGGAAAATGGAGCCGGGTAAGTAAAAAAATATTTCAAGTAATAAGGATTAAAAAGATTCATAAAAATAAACTTTTCACTTGACTTTGAAAACGAAAAAAAACTCAATATTACGTACTAATGCATTGATTAACAAAAAAGAAACATATCGAAAGTCGTCGCAACACACTGTCTCAACATCAGTTTTACCTTTACAAATATATTGTGACATGAGCAAAATCCTGCCACATTACCACTAACAACAAATGATGCATCTATGCTATTTGCGTGGCTAGGAGCCCATCGAGAACAAGCAAATGCTGTCTGGGCCGGCAGTTTCTTTTTGTGTGACGACAAGCATTGTGGTAACGAAGATGCTGGGGGTTATCGAGAGGAGCAAGGTAGGCGATGCCCTGGGCGCCGAGTTTTAGAGGGGACTGAAAGTCAAAATATTTTGGCACCTTGGCAAGAGTTGTTAAAAATTTAAGAATTTTTTTTCTCTTCACTTTAATTTCAAGAATAAAAATCGGAAAAGCAGTGATGTCTCCCAAAAGTCTCACGAAAACGTTTTCCCGCAGTCCTATCTTTATTCTTCACACTTTGCAAACACGGGCACCAAGGTCCTTTTTGCCCCAGGCACGACTTTATCTCGGAGCGTCACTGTTTGTAACAGTTCCTTTTTTGACGTGAGCGTTCTCGGGTTACTCGTTTGCCGTGAGAAAAGTAGATAATGTCGATTTTACGGGCTAGTCATGTGGCGAAACTTGCCAGCAAGCAAAGATTTCACAACGTTGTACTTGGTTCGAAGCAAAGTAGGAGGCCTGCCTGTCAACAATTCTGACTAATAGCATGAAGTTTTTGCTGGCATGCGGGGAAAACCAGCCGTTCGCAACGAACGTGATATTTCGAATTTCGCTTTCATCGAGCGAGCGCATGCATTCCGCATACGCGGAACCGGCAACGGGCGTGCCTTGGCGTCAGCATTTAGGTTGCGGCAACACAAAGCCACGAAATATAATCCTGGGTTTGTATGGCAGCAACTTGCCAATGGCATGCCGGGCCCGGTATCCGTCATAATTTATTTTTAGAAAACATCTTACCTTGTCATTTGCAGGGAGGGAGCAATATAAAACCTTGCCACTCTAGTAGTAAAATGACCAACAGAAACTCGCTGTCGCGGCGCCTACCCGCTCTTGTTGATTACATCGCGCAGTGTCGGTTGTGACCATTTCCAGCTTTACACAAAAACAATTGTTTTTACTTGTAATTGAAACAATCGGTCTTGTCCTTCAGACACGGACGGAGCAGCAGTTGTCCAGGAAAAGGAAGACGGCAATGCAGGTAGCCAGAACGTGCTAGTGGATGGCGGTGACGTGGAAGGTGAGGTGTTAAGCAAGATCGCCACTTGTAAAGTTTAATTGCTGTTGTAAAAGTATTTTTTTGTTCTTCACTTGCTTAAAAACTGTTTTGCTTTGCCTAAATGCTATGGCTGCTAAAAACCAACAAGTTTTTCTTGAATTTTGTTATTTCGCAAAAAGACAAGCAGCGAAACTTGTTATAGTGCGAAAAATTTAATGGCAGTGAAGTCTGACGAAGCTTACGTATCGGCAACTTAAACAGTAATCTCCAGCGTCGCGTTCTTGATTTCTGCATCGTACCACCTGAAGCACAAAGGTTGTGGTGCGAACCCTTAATGCAACTTACCAGCGCTTACTTGTTTAACAACGATGTGGCGGTATCGATGTGTAGCTCTAATTAAAAAAACAACCACGTTTTTGTGCTTCTGAGCAGAATCGTCGTTAAACTGGTCACAATGTTTCGTCTGAAGACTATACCTAAGTGGAACATATTCATATTTGAATAGCTGGTTTGCACACCCGAAGATTACAGGAGAGTCTGGCAAAAAGCTGCTGAATGCAGCTTTTTGCTTAGTTAACACCGGTGTCACTTGGGCCGGTGTAGAAATGTTTTCAAATCAGGGAGATTAAAAAGTACATGTGATTGGCTGCTTTTTATGATGCAACTCATGTTACCTTGGAACTTTTGCACTTGCTCAAACCACTGGTTGATGCAGCATTTATCATAAGAATAAATGAAACCAACGCGACAAATAGGTAGCTAAGCCGACCGCATCAGGGTATCAGTGACATGCAAATATGCTTCGAATCTAGCAAAAAGAGTAAGTGCGTATTGTTCGACTCCAGGCGTCGCTTCGAGTTACGAAAACACAACCTTAACTGAATGGTTGCATGCTGTTTACATATGCACAGTGGCGTAAGCGTAAGTGACGGGGGAAAGAGGGGTGATCTCCCCCCTGGCAAGCTAAATGTAAAATGCGGATCCCCACATAACTTATATTTCGGTCTCAGTATGCTTTTGATTTTCAGTAGGTTGTTGTTTTTTTGTTTTTTTTCGGAGTATTTTTCATTGTTTTAGAGTTTTAGTATGGCCATCCACATCCGGATTCAACATTGTTTCTCAAGTGTTTTCCTAGTGTTAGCTAGTGGACCCCTACAGCGGCCAGTGGGCCCCTTTCAGCTAAATTTTCACCTCTTGGACTCATACCTCTAGTTACACCACTGCATATGCAATACATGAAATTTTCAATTCATACCTTGCATTAAAAGACTGTTGTACTGAACTGGGACGGATCCAGGGGCGGCGATTGGGATCGTCCCCCCTAAATCCTACAAAAGTAACTTTATTCACCATGATTTTGCACAATTCGGAAAACAGCAATCGCGATATAAGGCCATTTTCCATCCACTGTTTTGTCAAAGCAGTGTTGTGAAATATACTTCATCTCTTTTGCAGTAATGAGCCCGTAATGAGACTGGACTACCCAATATTACTGAAATCGTACCCACTAGCCTCACTGGCTAGATCCGCCCCTGGTACTGAGCGGTCCAAGTGTGGTCACTGAATTTCCGTCAAAATATGACAGCAGAATAGATGTATTGTACGTCAAAGTGGGAATCGTTAATGAGCGTGCAAACGCGCTTCAGTGTTTTTGTCATTCCAGTGGATGAGCCAATTGTGTCTACAAATGCATTAGTCAAGGCGGATCCGATTGTCATTTAGAGATGGCAGATTTTCAAACCTTTCATTCAATGGATCTTGCAACGAGAGCGTTTGTATTTTTTCCCACGAAGACTTCAACATACAATTTTGCAATAAATATTGTACAATCATTTGTGACTATACAATCACCACGCTCAAATTAACACAAAAAAGCAAACCGAAGGTTCGTCAGGGCCTTGCAAGCGCTGTGCGCTTTGTGGTTGCCGTGGAAAATACAGCAAACCCATGATCTGAAGTGTATCACATATCCAGCAAAAAAAAAAAACTTTCCAGCTGAAACAAAACCTGAAATGTGCAAACTATGGTAATTATGTGGCGACGTGTGCGATATGCAGTCAACGTTGTGTTGAGCGGGTACGCGACTTTTCGGTCTGGCCGATTCGGTCTGGGCCGTTTCGATCTGGGGACTTTTCGGTCAGACTATGAAATCTTGCAGAAATCTTACATGTTTACTTTTTAATGCAAACATACTTAAATCAACGAGAAGTTTTATTTTAAAAAACTACAAACATGATCCAACATCCAACTGTTAATCAGCATCAACGTATGATTTTCATTATAGTCAGCAAGCAAATGAAATCATTATCGACATTTTGCAATCAAATACAACTTCTTCAAAGTCATAATTACAATTCAGATTTAATAGCAATCATGACTCTTCAAAGGGAGTTGGTATAGCACCAGCTAGCGTGACGTTTCGACTGCCTATAATGATCTAAATAAACGAATGTGATACCGTAAGTTGTTTCTGTACAGAAATGTCGTGACCGAAATGTCCCCACCCAGGCCAAAACGGCCAGACCGAAATGCCCGCACCCGAAACGGCCCAGGCCGAAACGGCTCAGACCAAAACGGCTCAAACCGAAACGTCCAGACCGAATCGGCCAGACCGAAAAGTCCTGTTCCGATGTTGACCAAACAGTAAACAAATTTTCCGAGAGATGGACCGCACACCGAGGTGCTTGGGACAAACCAGATATGAAATGTGACAGAGATCAAATGCCCGTATTGCGGTACTGCACGGAGCATCATAGCATTCTTAATAAAACACCTGTGTGTGATTCTTACACTGTAAAGGTTTGTAGGACAAACCAGCTGTGACTCTAGATTCATGTGAAGGTAAATTATTTAATAAACTAAACGCCCAGCTTGCCGTTCAAAGCATGATCCCCCTCGTGTAAAATAATTCTTGTTTCCCTTATTTGTTAATTTACGGTGATTAAATGAACATTTTTTGTCATTCCGCTACACCAAATTCTTTGATTCCCTTCCTTACAACGCATCTACATTTTTGCCTACTTTTGTGTCTCCCATCTGCAAGGAATACCATTGAAAGGACCCTCCCTTGAGTACGTCAGTCAACCTTAACGACTTTCTGCTTGTGCGTTGCACTGCCGCTATGGTCACAGTCGTTTTGCTCGTGTAGCTGTGCATTCGTTTCTCGGTAACTGCTGTCACTCGTCAGACAGTTTTCAGCTTTAGTGAAACCAGCCGTCTGAGAACGGGTGATTTTGCAGTTGCGGTTTGTCCCAGCTTCTGTTTCGATTTATTTTCATTCTAGAATTTGCTTGCTTTCTTTACTCTTGTTTCATTTTTCCAGCATTTTACTCGTGAGTTTTTGCTTACAGATTTCGGGAGCGAGTACACGTACGTTTACGTAAAACCGACTTCCAATTAAAATTTCGCTGATTGATTCAACTGCAGCACCTTTGCGGAAACTAATTACTTGAAGCTTGTATTTAGTGATTAACAAAACCAAATATGGTGAAAGTTTGAACTGGCCCGACCTGGAGTTTAAATGAAACTGGAACAACCTGCAACTTACTAAATTCCACGGGTTAATTTAGCACCCATTTCGTTACTTTTCTAACGGTAAATTCATTGATTATAGGTGCAATTTTCTATATCTCTTACAGTGCAAAATTTATTAGCTATGAGTCATCCATTAGGAATAATTGCTTTATGCTGCAGCTGGAAACCAAGTAACTTTCGGACACAGCAGCAGAATCAGCGAAATTTGGAGCCGATATAAGATGGAAATCGTGATCGCGGCAATAATAATAATCTTGATTGTGGTCATTTGTGTCTTGATTGGAACGTTGGCGGGTAAGAAAATATGTAAAATTTTTGAGCTAATAGAAAAAAACATGCATTAGAAGCACACACATCATATGTGCTTTGCGAAGGTCGTAATTTGTACTCAAATGAAAACTACTGACAGCTCTGAGCCCGCAGTAATTTGGCTCAAATAGATTTTCCAAGTACAGTAATTTAGATATTTAGTCACTGTTTTAATGGTTGGCTGCGGACTATAACAATGTTTGTTTTATGGGGTCTTCGACAACAGTTACAAACACGACACCAGCATCTACTGCTGCATCGCAATCAACGACCACGAAGCCCACCAAGAAACCGATGTCAACGATGAAAACGTCAGCAAAGCCGACAACTTCCCTAACGACGCCAATGGGCACCACAATGGGTACCACAATGACCGCTTCATCAACACCGAGTGTAGCTACAGCGGCTTCAACTATGTCTCCCTCCACCATGCCAACACCGGCGTCTGCATCCACTCAACCGCCTATAACCCCACAGGCTACTCAGCAATCCTCACAAGCGTCCAATGAAACTTTCACTATGAACCAAAGCACTGCTTCTGCCTACGGTAATATGACTACTGGAGTAAAACAGGTAACAACAGGATCAAATTTCGGAATAATCGCGGATTTTAACACTACAGTTCCCTAACTCAGTACAGCAAACCCGTTGAGCTTGGATGTTGCGTTTATTGCCTCTTGATCCCTGTCTAGACCACCTTGGTCATATACCAGGAGACAGGAAACAATGACAGTGTAATCATCAACTTGATTATACGAAGTCTCGCATTTCGTGTGTCGTGCTCCGACAATTTTCAAAACTTAGACACAAGGGTGGTAACATCACAGGTATTTACTTTTTCAGCATAAATGCAGTTTTACTATGCTCAGCGTTCAATGTAATGCACGACGCCATCTGTGAAGGCGAAAAGACTTTATATATTTTTCGAAAAACTCTTTCACAGCAATAATGTGCTCTAACAAATTATTTTCATCACGACACCATTTCTTTGTTTTACTTAAACAATTTTTGGATGGCAGTCCTATTGTTACCAAATTGCGACAGAAAGTAATATAGTCCATAAACCTTACGCAAAACTTCGTTCAAAACTGGAGAAGAAAATCGATCACAAAGGTCTGTTGCTAACAAGTGTCACATCAGCAGTAAAGTTAAAATACAACGCCGCTCTGCGAAAGTATTGAAACACATATTGTTTGCAACTTGCGATTTTCTTTGATGCGTCTTAAATCACAGCCAGTTCATGTTTTCGTGATAATGCATCTTGAAATGTCATCTTTTCAAGCTTTGTTTAACATTCATTTTGTTGTACAGGGTTAATTTCACTAATAGGCTATTTAATCGTATGTAAAAATATTCCAGTTTTCCAGCAAAGAAAATTGTGCAAAACACTCTATAGCGTTTCTGTCGTGATCTCCTTCTGCCCTAAACAATCAAACGCTGTTGCTAAAGGTGATTTTTTGTAAACATTAACCATCAGTACAACAGGCCTGAAAGACAAGTGAGAACGCAAATACGTGGCTTGAAGTTTCCAGATGTCGCGCCTTTAATGATCTTCTAGAGTGCAGTTGAAGGGGTCGAAAGCGCGAACTTAGAAGTCTCGTTTAACGAACTCTTGAACCATGGCTTACTGTACTTTAGCTCACGACCGTTCCATCCAGAGCTTCTCGAAAGTTTCATTCAGCCCTGAACTGCTGCTACCTGATTGTATATGTACTTTTTTCGTTGCGCTTCTTGTATGTGGCAACTTGCCATTCCATTAATTTTGTGTAGTGATGATTTGTGAGAAAGAAATGTGCTGCGCCCACTGCCCCAGAGTCATTTGCATTATGTTGGTTCCAGTAAACAAACAAAACCAGACACAGAGATTCATGCAAGACTTTAAAGTGATAAAGTAACGGCGGAGAAACGGGTTTGCACCGGAATCTTTCTAAAATCCTTGGACAAAACCGAGAGTTTCTGAGTGCCGCTTATACAGAAAATGATGCGAAACAAACAAAACAAGCATTTTTTCAGGTTCGCCCACCGCAATTCAACGAATACTGTCTGAAAAATTTGCGACTACATCCTTGAACTTTCGGCCTAAACTTCCTCAAGATTTTTTTGCACTGAATCCCGGGGTGTATGGCTAAAGCTATATAAAAGCTTACCTGATCTGATCAAAATTCATTCTGGCAAAACTGCTCCAACATTGTTCTTAGAACTGTAAATGTACCGCTCAATATATGTTCAGCATGGTGCATTATTACTGGTGCTGGGGAAAAAAAAGAGCTGTCCTGGGGTTACAATTTTTAGCCAAAAAATTGCTGCCGCGACTTATTCACCGGCAAAGTTAGTAAATCCATTCCATCGATATGTTAAATTGTGACTGTCGCATTTTTTGAGATAAAGTGTATTAATAACACAATTTTTGAAAAATGGGTGAATATAAAATACAGTAGCAACTTGTTTTTTGGAAGAATAATCCACTTTTTTTGAAAAAAAAAGAGTAATGTTAAACAGGGGCGTAACGAGGTCAGATGGCGCACTGGGCAAGAAACAAGTTTGACGCCCCCATATTCGAACCTAAGGTCTTCGGATGCAAATGTTTTGTATTGAAGGAGGTGCCGATACTTGGACATTGTTGGGATTTTCGGTGCCCCCGCAGTGCTTCGGCGCCCGAGGAATTGTTCCCTCCTCTTTACGCCCCTGATGTTAACGTTTGTTTCGAAAACAGCGAAACATCAACAAAATGAACCCCTTTCCCACACAATAACAAGTCACTTTTATAAAAGCGTGGTAATAACCTAATGACGTCTCAGATCCGAAAATGTGGTAAAGTCGCAGCACACGGTAGTTTTTGTTCAGTCTGTGGCGCAAACGTTCTTTTAGTCTTTTGCGAGACCGACAGATAAACCATGACGTCAGTTTTGTTCGCTGAAATTTTGAAAGAGCTCGTGATGGATTTAAACCTGAAAACCGTTTTAGAGTTGGCGAGGTGCCGATACACTAGCACCTGTTTGCTTGAAAAGTAGCTTGTACTAAGCTTTTTTATGGCATGGAATCCTTTCATGATGCTTGAAGTGTTTGCTTCGTCCTTTTTTGTAAAAATATATGCTACTTTGAGACCACTGAATCAGCATTAATAATTTTGTATGCCTTTGACTGTGTTTGATTGCTGTAAGCATTTTTGTGAGCGTAATGAGTTGTGGTAATGCTGTGAATCGCGCATTTACAGTTGTCGTATGAACGTTGGTGTAGAGACCTTTATGCGATCGAACAAATGAATGCTGCCCTGGTTTTAAAAGTTTTCTGCATGAGTGACCGTATGTTGTTCTTTAACACGTTTGCAAACGTCAAGTCATGTGGACGTCTTATTCTGGTGTCAGTACCTTCGTTAACCCAATATTCGTTTCAAAGCCTTCTGTTTGACCAGAAGCGTGTTTCAATACTTGCCGTTCTTCCAACCCAGCGCGTCAACGGTCTGAAACTAGTAGCGTAGCTCGCCCAAAAATTTTTGGGGGCCAAAAAATTTGGGGGAACAGAAAGCTTGATTTTAGGCGAATAACGCTATTTTGTTTGGGATACCGCTTCTCAAAGCTCAAAATGACTCCGTGTTCTAAAAATTTGGAGGACCGTGGCCGCCCAGGTCCCCCCTGGCTACGACTATGTCTGAAACGCTTTGTTTTTGTTGGCGTATATACGTGTGATTTGTATACCTAATAAAACTGAAAATGGTATGGAAGTTTTGACTCCATCGATGGGCTACAGTTTAAAATACCACCTTTTATTCCAGCTCGGAAAAAAGGGGAAAAAACACATCGAGTGTTTACGCGGAGACAAAAGCTGCAAATTAACATGGTTCTATCAACTTTCAAAAATCAGTGATTTTCATAAAAATTTCGGTTGACTACATTATAGGTCATCTATTCTTATAACGTGGTTTAAATAACTTTTTCGATGCGCTTTTATATTTTCTAACAGACAAATTCTGACTTTGGCAACTTCTAGTGCTAAATAAAAATTTTATTAACAAGACAAAAGTCATGGTAATGTCAAAGCAGTCACCAGATGAATTATTATCAATTTCCATAACAGCCAGCAATATTAAGATTGAACAAGTTCAGCACTTTTATTGTTCAGGTTCCTGACTCACTTCAAATGCTAGGTGTGGAAAAGAAATAGAACGGCATAAATCTGTAGAAATCAAGTTTCAACAGCATGAAAACTTTTCAGAAACCGCAAGATTTCCACTCAGATAAAAGCAAGACTTTTGCAATGATTCGTGTAGTCAGTTCTCATGTATGATTGTAAATTTTTGGGCCATGCTATACGCAAAGGAGAGCTTGAAGATCTTCCTCTCAGTGGTAGAATCCCAGGAAAACGTGCAAGGGGTGCCCAGTGTTTTACTTTTATCAATAACTTTTAAGGTTTATACAAAAATCGTGGGAAATTATGGGATGCTGCCCCTAACAGAACAAATTCTGAAAACATCATTGTACATCGAGGGCTGGATCAGCCATGATACCAAAAGTGAGAATGCTAAAAAGTATACGGCTATCTCCCAGTTCTCAGTACATTGAAGGCTAAGAAGGCTGCAACTGTGATGAACTGATATGCCAAAATCCTTGAACAAAGATGGAAATCACTAACTTCTGTGTGTCAAGTAGCCTGGGGATCTGGAATGGCGTTGAAGGTTTGGCAAACTGTGGTGATCATCCCCATGNACAAGAAGGGATACAGGAGAGAATGCAATAACTACTGGGGCACATGGGCGTCGGAAAGGGGNAGGGAGGGCCATAGGCGTACGGGAAAGCATTTTACTGGGGGGGCGGAAAAAGTTTGCCTTGAAAATAACAATTTGCCNTAAAAATAGACAACTTGCCCTGAAACTAACTTTTTAGTTTAATCCGAGTGGGGCCTGAAACCTTATGTAATTTTGTTCTATACAGTTGAATTCGTTTATAACCTCTTCCTCCGTAACGTCAATTCGCCGATAACGTTACATTTTGTTTGGTCGTGATGGCATATTTTATATGCATTTCAATTCGCTTATAATGTCAATTCGGCAATAATTTTCTTTATGCAATCCCCTAGAGGTGCCGTTATGGGCAAATTCTGTAGTTACTTCACTTGTTAACTCAAAGGGTTGAAGTTCCTTGCGTGTTGTCTTCTCCCAGACAAAAAAATTTACGGTAATTGCTTTTAGTGATGCAAATATGTACGCGACTT
>JGI24021J15306_10008680_pt1 | contig 12514 bp, 8 predicted proteins | sample Ectturendosymbi1_FD_15306 | JGI IMG/M metagenome (IMG submission 15306) | reverse complement strand
TTAGGGTTTAGGTTTAGGGTTTAGGTTTAGGGTTTAGGTTTAGGGTTTAGGTTTAGGGTTTAGGTTTAGGGTTTAGGTTTAGGGTTTAGGGTTTAGGTTTAAAATTTTCGGTTGATAGCGGAATCCGTCGAGTATAGCACAAACTTGCCTCCAGCCCACTACGTTGTTGCAAAAACAAGTGCGTGGCGGTCATCAATTTTGGTGCTGAGTATCTTGTTGGGGAGGGAAGGTATGATGCAACGTTTTGATGGCGTGCTATAGATGTTTTTTATATTTGTACCAAAGCACCATCACTTCATAATAAGGATGAGAGCTTTACGCTTAGAGTTTAAGGTTTAGGTTATGGATGGTTTTAGGTTGATGGTTGTAGGTTTAGGCTTGTAGATTGAAAATTTTAGGTTGAGAGCCAAACCGTCCCCAGAATGTCTTCCCTAGGGGGTGTTACATTTGTTCGTGGGTCTTCACATTCTAAAATTGACAAAAACTCCACTGATTTGTATAGTTGGTGTTTCATAGTTTGGAGCTATGTTTGGAGGGGCTAAGCCCAATAAAGTGTTTAATAAAGATTTGCTTTTCAGAAACGAAATGGGTATAGGTCCAGCGAGAATGATGTGGTTAGGATAAAATACTGACATTGTCACTTTACCAGCACCGTTGTGGTAGTGTAGCGAATGCGTCTACATCTACTGTGTGAATGGTTTTCGCTTCAAGTCTCACCTTGGCACCTTTCATTTTGGTAGCAGTCTAATGGTTGCACTTGTCAAGGGGCCACATTTTTACTTTCTTCAAATGTTTCCAACCTTTGTGTTCAGATTTACAGTTTTGGTTTATGTTTAGGGTTAGGTTTAGGGTTTAGCACATTTATACCAAACCTAGTTCACTCTACTACACACTAATCGTGTGTTGCTGTCACGTTACAGGTGACGGATGAATAACTCTTCAAATACGAAGGTCCACTGATGGACCTGTAGTCTCTACGTTTTAGAAACAAAAATTTTTAATAGTTGTATAGTGGAAAACAACCGCGAGTAGGAAACGGCAATTAGTAATGCGATAAGTTAAATCCAATATAGTTGCACAATGCAAAATGACTAGTCAAATATATCAACAGAATTTTTTCAGGATTCCGATTTCATATTTGTGTTGCAAACAGGATTCGGATCAGGATCAGGATTCCTACCTCTTGGATCAGAACTGGAATCGGACTCGAGAATAATTAACTCCGAACACTTCTGACCATTATACAATATTTCTACACCCTGCAATAGAAATAAAAAACAAATATATCATTTTTGGAAAGCTCAAATAGCCGCAAGCCGCATGCAAAGATTCAAAGAGCTGCATGTGGCTCGAGAGTCGCAGTTTGGCCATCCCTGTTACATGTGAAATTGAAATAAATAGGAAAATATTGACGCTTCTGCAGGAAGCCTGAAATAGTACCTTACCTCTATCTTCTCATAAATTGCGTGAACGTGTGTTTCACTCACTTTCATCATGTTCATTCCCTTTTCTCATGCACGTTCGTCACTTTCTGAACCACAAAACTATATATATTTTTTTGGTGCTCCCTTTGACACAGCGTCCTAGGTAGCCGCTGTTGCAGTTGACTGCATCGCCTTGAACTACTCAGGCAAGCACAAGAGAAAGATGGCAATTCGGGGCATTTACTAACAGAAAAGCAACCAGCAGCAATAGAGCTCCCTCACTGAGTTCACTCTACTACTACTAGGTTGCATTATCATTATATAGGGATAAGTGAACTACGATAATTCGCTTGTGTTGTCTATCGCAGTGACTTGTCAATCATGGGCACCATCTAGCGGTGACCATTTATTTACATGTGGCGCCATCTTCCGGCCGCCACACCGCCTAGTTCGAAGGTGGCATTGGCATTGGTCATAGTTGTGTGTTCCTACCTTGCAAATTTGCAATGTCTGCTTTTTCTCATCGGAAGTGATGTCACTAAGATGTAAGGGTTAACGACTTTATAATGTTATTTCTAAATTGCTCCTGATATTTTTAGGAATGTGTTGCTTTCTGCTTCTTAGTAGTAACTCATGTCAATGACAAAGTCAGCGATTCATGTTTATGTTGAGGTATAATCGGTTCTGAACACTAAAGAACAGAAAGAATAATATAGAAACTTTGTATCTCGGAAACGCTTAAGAAATGGTAGTGCCCTGACCCATCCGACTCTTTTGTTCCGCTTCCTGAACATTGGAAATTACCAGAGGTGGCACCGGATCCGACAGGATTCTGCGTTTTTCTTTCGGACCCGTATCCGTAACCGGAGTCAAAAATTTGTGAAAAACCGGACCCGGGCCCGGAGTCACTTGTCATTTCGGCAGTAGGAGGAGTCTGTGTGGTCATTTCTTAAAAAAACATGAGTGCATTACGGTTGTATCGATTATTGCAACCGGAGTCTGAACAGGAGTCGGATTCTCAAATTTGAAATATTGCCGGATCTGTACCGGACCCGGATTCATAAATTTTGGTACAGGAGCGGAGTCGGAGTCTGAAAAAGTGATTCTGGCCACCTCTGGAAATTACCTGATCTATTTTGTGAAATGTCTGGAAAGAACAGTTTGTTTTGCTGTTGAATGGATCATTGTGGTTCTGCTTTGAGGCTACTTTTCATAACATCACGTGACATTGAAACTTCTCAAACTAAGAGTAAGACGTGACATGTTATGTGGCAAAGTAGTGCTGTACTGAACGAAAGCGTAGTTTGCGAATTGTTACCGTATTACGTCATTTGTTCGTTGGGTGTGAAAGTTTTCAACCCTTTCAAAAATTCGTAATACCAAGAGAAGCGTAGCGCTTTTCTGCTCTGGTACATATGGTCAAAACACATCAGTAATTGAACTGAAGTGGAAAGCTGTAATTCGTAGTCAAGTGGACATCCTCACGACGAAGGGCAGCAAAGCTTTACTGGTACAGCTTGTATAACAAATTTGGTTTTTGAATCTGTTCGTACTAGTTGCATTGCAACTTACCGCTGATGCATCTTGAAATGTACATCTCCTTCAGTTTTGGTGAAGTGGAAATGTAACAAAACATCGCGAGTTAGAAAACACCTGAATTGAAGTGAAACGTGTACCACTGGGATTGTTCAATTGATGGTTAAGTGGCACTACGCTACTACTGTACATTTGAACATCAGAAACAAATATTTTGTTGTGCAAGAGAAGCACAGAACAGAGCAACACAACTGCTGTGTGTCTTCCTTGCTCTTGGATCAGCTTCAAAACTTTTCAGTTAATGTTGTGCATTCAATTGGTATTGAGGACACATTGCCTAAATTATATTAGGCTGAGAAACCATTTTCACTGCTGGTGGTGAACTGAAGAAGACAACTGTTATTTGATACAAAAATACCTGTTGCTGTTTCACAATGTCTGCTATACATTACAAGTTCTCAAGCAGCAATGAATATAAGAATATTACTTTCGATGGGGTCAGTGTTTCTTTAACAGACCTTAAAAAAGCCATTATGGAAAAACAGAAGTTAAAGAGCACGGAATTGGATTTACACATTACAAATGCTCAAACATTGCAAGGTATGACTGAGTTGAACCTACTTTTATTCATGTTTGTTTGAAGAGCCATGCTGTAGCATTGGTTTAAACTTTATATTTCTTTTTTTATTTCAATATAATAATACTGGTCCATGTTTGTACTAGTATTTTGTACAGGCAAACAGTATCTATTCTAGCTCAAACTTTCATCATGTGTGTTTTTTATGTGGTGCTGGAATTGACAGATTTCTTTCTTCTTTTTCACGTAACTAATTAATCAGCTTTGCCTAAATATTTTCTTTGAATGCATTAAAATAGGCAGTGGCTGGGTTGATTTATAGCTACGTTAGATGAACTTAGGAGACTAGAGTCAGACAGACCACCAGTGTGCAGATGTATACTAAAATATTACTAAATAATTCTTGTTATATGTTGAGTAACTTTTGTAAAATCTAACAACATTTTGTAAAAGGAAGTGTTTAGGTAGCCGGCAACAGCTATGCAAGGTAACTGCTAGGAAGCTGGCACCCACGTGGTCTAGCACATGTTTGCATGTGGTTAAGTTTAGTCACCACAAACCGAAAGCAGGTTCAGACTTTCTTTATATCATAGTAAGGTCAACATACAATGGTATAGTGGTGGTTTCAGCAGTGATATCTGTATTGCATTACGCTTGTGGAGGTGGTTGGGTTTTACTGTGCTTGGGTTGAAATTTCAAGTGTGGAATTTTAGCATCTACACTGATGAACCAGGGGTTGCCTGCTGTTGTAATGGTGGTAATCAGTCTGATTTCATTATTTCTGCTTGAAATTTAGTATAAGCATTTAAGGAAGACTAAGGAATAAAATTATTATTTTAAAATCTGTTTTGGTTTTGAATTTTTTTCCATATAAGGTGTTTGTTTATCAACTCGACTGATCTGATCCGTAAGCTAGTGGTCAGACCCTACAGTTTAACAATCTAAGCTGTTACATCATTAGTCATAGGCATGTGGGTATGGTTATGCCTTTCATGCCGTTAGGGTTTTTAAGGTTTTGGTGACCTTAAGCCTGGATAAGGTAGAATTTAACCTTAATTTAATTCATTAATTTGAGTTTTTTTCATTAAAAATCTTTAATTAAAAACCATTAAATTCATAGAATAACCCAAGAAAGAATATTGAATAACCTACCTAATTTTTGCATAATGCAAAATAAAAAAAGTTTGATAGGAGAATTGCAACCCTATTCTTAAAAAACTGAAAGAATATGAACTGTACACAATCAGAATTGTTGAATTCCATTAGAATTAAAATCCATACCAGATTCTTTAACACTTAGTTATACTGGGCGGCCGAGTTTGTTTCCAAACGTTTGATACCGTTTGATGGTATAGTCATGATCAGGGACGCATCCAAGGGGTCTGTTTGGCTGTCATGACAGGCCCCTTTGTACCACAGGTACTCAGCCTTAAAGCCCATGATAAAATATCAAAGGTCTCTAATAAGGGTGGTTTGGAACAGGCAACAGCCTACAGTTCCCTTTTAACGTTGCATAGTACTATTACGAAACAACAACGTCCCTGCCTTCGTGCCTTGTCTAAATGGCGCCTGCGCAATGAAATGAAACAATTCATGTTTTTGAACACATTAATTTGATATTGCATCGAACGCACATGTTTTGGATTTGTTCGCAGGCAACCATCTGCTTACTGCGCAAAACCTAGGAGTGAATGTTACGTCATAGACTGGTTTATTAGGATGATTGCAGAGTGGTCTGAATATTTGCACTGCCTGATGGTGATGTAGTGAGGGCTGTGCGTCGTAAGGAACAGTACAAAGAATTTGCGTTAATTAAACATAGACGAAGTAGTAACTTGGATTGCCGAACACTCTGTGAAGAAAACTAGCGTAGCGACATTTATGAGCAAATATTGTTGATATCCTGTATATCGGCAGAATTTTGCCGATATAATACTTTGGCAACATCACAAAATTTATCGGTCAATTTCTAGTCTTAAGAGAAAGTGTAGTTTTATGCTGAAAAGTGATCAAAAGCTGCCCTTCCGCAACAGACTCCTTTTTTCCAGGCTAGATGCACCACTGGTCATGGTCATGTGTTAAAAACACGCTGTTAATGCACTGTGAATGAGCACTGAAGTGCTTGATTCAAAATTAAATATCTCAGCTGTTTCTTTTTCAGTTGACTTCAAAAATTGTGAAGTTCTGGATTTGTTTTTTGTGGGTGATATCATAAATAAGGTAGGTTTAGGCATTTTTGGCTAAGATCATCAGGCCCGGGCCTCAACCGCAAGAGCCAATTTTTTGACTATTGTTTTGTTGTGGAAACTAGGCTAGAATATGAGTCTTGAGCCTTTAATTAGCTTTCTAGCATTCTGATTCAAAAGTTAGGCCAAAAAAAAAAATTTGGGTAAATTACTTAAAGACTTGCATTATAGCCTAGTTCCCATTAATAATGTCACCCACAAAAATCCTAGATCCAAAGCTTTCAATTTAAAAAAATCAAAACTAGAATGCTTGTCAAGTCTTATGAGGGTTTGAACAGCGTTCTAGCTCAATTGGCTAGCAAGTTATGGTGGTGCAAAGTGACTCTTGCGGGTCTTCAAGGTAAATTCACCTGGCACCAAAGGTGTTAATTCCTGCTAAATGAATCCCACTAGGAGGAAGAGTGGGCATGTTAAGGTTGAAGTTGTTGACCACTCCCTGAATTTGATCATGGCCTTCTAGAGAAAACAAAGCTGCTTTGGTGTGCGTCAAAAAACGTGCCTACATCACAGTACTGAGGGTTCTCTGTTGCTCTGTTTGCTCTATCTTGGGTGTGCAATGCATTCAGTCGAGCTGTGGGATTGATTTTCGTGATATTTTTGTTTAAATGATGTAGTGTACACAGGCACAGGAAAACTTTGCACAATTTCTTGACATCAATGACATATTACAACAGTTCCACAAAATTTTCACCGATGTAATCACAACATTTAGCATGAAATGGCTATGCATGTGAGTGCTAACACTTCTCAAACCAAGATAAAGTCTGCAATTTTCTCCTTTTTGATAATTGATCACAGCTAAGTTGGTCATTTCTTTAAAAGCAATAATTGCTCAGCAAAATGTTTTGAATCCAACAAGCTGTCTTGACTATTGTATGCAGACCATGGTTGCCTTTACATACACCCAATTAAAAAAATGGAAACTCTTCAACTTCCAAGACTGATTGCAATAGTTTTACAGCAAAATCGCACTGGGAAGAACATTTCTGATACTCCTCATTTTCACAAATCTTAAGACTTAGGCTGCTAGTCTGTGAATATATCATACTTGGAAATCGGCCTAAAATCAAGCATATTTCGTTTGTCTTACCAACCGCATAGCTCCTAAGCGGATTGCGCTAGAGAGCTGTTCAAATCCTCAAAAGACTCGGCATTCGGCAAGTCTGCAATGAAAAAAAATTCTTTGGGGTTTCACGTTTTTTTATGAGTGACGTCATAAGTTACGTAGTTTTTTTTGCCATTTTTAGCTGCTGGTACCTGACCTGGGCCCAACCGCCAAACAGAAGTATTTTGCTCAAGTTTTCAATGGAAACTAGGCTAGAATACAAGTCTTTTGAGACCTTGATTGACTTTCTAATGTTTCTGGTTCAAAAGTTCGACCTAAAATAAACAAAATGATTAATTATGTAATTATGGGATTAATTACTAATTTTGTTGTATTTAGGTCATATGCAAACTGTTGGTTTTTAGCCTCAACCTAGTGGAAGCCAAGGTATTATAATAACCAAGTGGCTTATCAGAGCAATGCGAACCGTTTCTGGTGATGCAAATAAAAGACCACTCAGACTTCTTGCATATGGAGGTTTCTGTCCGAGTTGCATTCTTTGTTTATTGCGAAAGACGCGCACAATCATGACAGATGAATCACAGCAGACCACTCAGTGAAAGGCCTATATAAAAGAAGCTTTAGACATCACCATCATCCCAAGTCATTCGACTTTTTTAGGAAATGGGCTGCAACTTTCTTTATGCCAAAGCAAATATACCCAGCAACTGTTTTCTTTTTTTCGCTAAAAGGTTTTGGTCATTTATCTCATAGTTGTATTAAAACTCACCATAACAGTGTTTTTTAGCCTATATTTTTAAACATTGCGGCCAAAATGACTAAATTTTTTTGATCATTTCAAAAACATTTTGGTCTATGACTAAAAAAAACAGCCTAGCAATATAAATAATTACATGTAAATACTCTTCAGCTTTCAAAAAATTTGTCACCATATAGCAACATCAACTGCTCAATTGAGTCGTTTGGTATGCGAACAAACTCAGTCTCATCAAAATAAAAAATTGATGAACTTGGTCCAAGCAAATAATCTGGGCAGTTTTTCATTTGTTAGCACTGTGAAAGCCGGTGTACGATTATATTCATACCTAGTTTTCAGCCTAAAAACAGCAGTTTTCGGTTGCCTTACCAACGCCATAGCTTCTCCGCTGATTGCGCTAGAGAGCTGTTCAGTGGCTCAAACGGATTGGCCAGTCTTCTGGTCAGCACTTGAAAAAAATTGTTTGGTTGGGGGGGAAGATTTTTTGAGTGATGTCATAAATGCAGTAGTTTTGGGGTCATTTTGGCTCATGTTTCCTGGCCTAGGGCCAAAGTGCTTCGCTGAAGTTTTCATTGGAAGCTAGGCTCGAGACAGGTGAGGCAAGTTCTGCTGGCTACACCCATGGGAAAGTAGCCAAGAGGTCAACCAAGCACCTGATGGAGTGACTACATCTCTGACCTTGCTTGGTCCTGAGTTAGTGTTTAACCAAGAAAAGTGTTTGAAATTGTTCTTGATCGTGAGGTATTTCAAGTCCTAGAGCTGCTGCACCCATGGTAATCCCCAGAGGAAAAGTGGGTATGGAAATGAATTAAGTTCTCAACACCCATCACTTTTGCACTATGTTACAGTTAGCACGACATGATTTTTTGTTTTTTTAGTGTACAGAGATGAATCAGCTCTAATACCAAAGAATACAGCTGTTTTGGTGAGAAGAATCCCTCTTGGTCCAATTAGAGATTCAAAAGTGTACATAGTGTAAGTCAGTTTTGATTGGTATGTTGCTTAGTATGTATACTTAATACTTATGCTATGGTAGCATTAGCTCTTGTCAAAATATGTAATTAAGCAATTGCTGTAGCCAAACGGAAGCTTTTTATTCCTTTTACTCAGTTTGTAAATGTATTATGAGTAGGGCAACCAAGTTTTTGACATAAAAACTTAAAATTTTGACTTATCAATTTCCCACTTTTTGAACTGAAATACGGAATACAAAGCGTATTTGTATTCAGTATTAGAAAACAAACTGATAGGTTTGTTCTGTAGAAATGTAACAAAGTAGCTTATCTGCAAAATCTGGTATAGCATGTTTGAAAATTTTCTGGCTACTTTCATTTTCATGAAACGAACCTCGTTGATGTTTTGCACTGCGGCGATGTGCTTCCACCATAAACCTTTTGTCACTTTTCACTAAGAAGTCACAGAATTTGCAAAATAATCCACCCATGAGGTAAACTCTGAAGTATATTCATGCAGTATACTTCGAACTTTTAAAGAATTTGGTTGTTGAACCTTGACATGATATATTGATAAGTGCATTAATAAATATAGTAGAGTCAAATCTGAGAATATCATGAAGTCAAAACACTGTATATGCATAATGGATTGAGCATTTGCCAAAACAGGTGCTGTAAGACCACGTTATTGCATTGCCATGCCTAGTCTACTTATATTCAATTGTCCAGCAGTGGACTAAACAATTTTATTACATCAAAAGTTGCAACAAACCCATCACGATTTCATAATTGCAACTAAACTTGTAAAACTATGTCAAAATCTGTTGTAACTTTAATAAAATATTGATAACTAGAAAAAACTCTGCTGCAAGAATATTTTGACCTAACAATAAAATTTGACTTCTTGACCTAATAACTTTGAAGTGGCTCATGGTATGAGCGTTAAATTTGGTTTGTGGACGTTTCATGAACTTAAGAAGGCAGAAAAATGTTGACTTTATTGACTTTTGGTTATCCTCATTATGAGCATTTAAAGTAGTGTAAATGTTCAAGCCTGTTAAACACTCCTCTAAAAGCAGAAAACTTTACATAGTACATCAGAAATTGTTTGGTTGATATGAATTTAGCTGTGTTAAAAGATGATTCTGAACATAAATAAAATTCAAGAGTTGGATACACAAAAACACTGTCAGTTCAAGTGTCTTGACAGTTTTCATCTTCTGTCAACATTTATTAATCAATTATTCAGTAGAAGTAAAATCTATCATGAGATAGTAAATAATCATATCATATGCTTGAAATATGTTGAATATCTGAATTATTGAATTTGGTCTAAATATAGAGTATTGAAACAGTACAGCAATTCTAAAAAACACTGAATTCAGAACGTAATAGTCATGCATTATATTGATTAGTTTAACACTTTGAGAGCTGGGGTACGATATATTCGTACATTGAAATCAACCTAAAACCAGCAGTTTTCAGTTGCTTTACTAACGCCATAACTCTTTTGCCAATTGCGCTAGAGAGCTGTTCAAGGGCTCAAACGGATTGGCCAGTCTTTTAATCTGCACTCGAAAAAATTGTTAGGGTGGGGGTTGCGGATTTTTTGTGAGTGACGTCATAAATGAAGTAGTGTTTGAGCCATTTTGGCTCATACTACCTGGCCTAGGGCTCGACTGCTAGGCCAAAGTATTTAGCTGAAGTTTTCATTCGAAACTAGGCTCGAGTCTGAGTCTTTTGAGCCTTTGATTGACCTTTCTGGCATTTCTGGTTCAAAAGTTATGATCTAAATTAAACAAACTAATTAATTATCTAATTAACACTTTGGCGTCCGGCCACTTTTGGGGATTTCCAAGAAAAAAAACACCGAAACGCACGTGGTTTTGAGCGGGAATTTTTCCAGTCCGGTAAGCGCTACCGACCTGGTCAAAGTCTCAAAAGACACTGCAAGTCTTGTAGCTTGCACTAAAAACAAAAAAAAATTCTGCTTGGGGCGTTGGTTTTTTGTGAGCAACGTCAACTGCTAGATCGTGGTATTTCGCTGAAGTTTTTATTGGAAACTAGGCTACAATCCGAGCCTTCTGATCTTTGAATGGCCTGTCTTAAGTAATTTACTAATATTGGAAGAGTATTGTTTTGACATACAACAGCTGTTGTCATAACTTGCACATGGCTATGTGTCAATATTTAGCAGTGGTCATGCTGCCCCAAGTTTTTTGTTTGTGTGATGTATGCCACATCAATAGGCACATGTCAGTTGTCAGTCATACCCACATTGAACTTAAATTAGTTGTTACTTATTCCAACTTTGAGTTGTAAATTGTGCAGAAACTTTTTGGTATAAAAAAATTGTGAGAGTGGAAAGATTTTACTTAGTGACTTGTATTTCAGTTGCTGTTACTAATTAGTTTTGCTACATTGCTGTCTGTGTTGCAGAAAGCGGAATGACACAACTCCTCAACCAGTAGCAACTACTAAAATCAGCCAAGTATGTATTTTGATTCTATAAAGCTAACATAATTATTTATAGATTTTGACTGGTGGCATTGAGTTCCAAATGCAACTTGTCAGATAAATGTAAATTTTTTTGTAAATGCGGACTGTTACAATAATGCCATAAAATGCCATCATATATGATGAGCTGTTGCAACATGTGTTTTTTTACAAAACTTTTAGATGTCTTTCAACATGTGTGTTTTATCCTTTTCAAAATATCATTTCATGACTGTGTTTTGTGCTTGTGTTGAATGATGCTTTTATTGCTACCTCACTGTGATTCTCCTTTATTTTGTGTTTTATGTTCTGTATGACCATTGTTCTAATGTTGTTTTGCTCCCCTGCTGTAATGTGCAATTTTTTACTTTGCCAATGATACTAATGGACAATGCTTAGTAAAGCATTTTACACCCTTAGTATGTATGGTTGTCTCTTCCCTTACGTTGTAATTGCAGTGTTTCTAAAGCTGAAATATTCAGTTAATATGTTATGCACTACAAAATATGTGTGCCTGTTTCATTGCTGAGATAATGTGCCATACATAATTTTTTAATTAAACTGTGCCATTGTATTGTTAGACTAATATGCTTTGAATCATCCTTGTTATGGATTAGGATCCATGTCATCATAATCAAGCTAAAAATTTGTGAAATATCTTGAATAAAAAACAGTGGCAATATTTGCTTAGAAATTGGACTGTTCATTTGTCAGTCAAAATATTTGATGTTCAATGTGTCGCTCACATTGGATAATTTTATCTAGTACTTCTTCGCCACAAACTGCCATATTGCCACAGTATTTAGTTTATTGGTGATAAGGGAGCAACATATTCGCATTTCCAAAGTAAACAGTCTTCCAGGATACTAAAAAAATCATAACGTTTATCATGTCAGGTATCTTTAGAGGACCTGACAATAAAACTCATTCTGATGAATTTGCTCAGATGACACAGAAAAACGTAGATTTTTGAGGTGTTAATAGCCTGTCTCTGCAGCTCTGGTTCGTCATTTTCTTTCCTAGGTACTATTTTTATTTTTGTACAACATTGTTTAAAGTTTGTTGTGCAGCAGAATGCTATATTGCAGCTTGCAGGATATTATTACACAGACTTGCTCTTATCTGAAGTTTTGCACTTCATCTCTTAACACTTTGGCACCTGGCTGGTTTTGGGGATTTTCAGCAAAAAAAACACCTAAACGCACGTGGCTTTGCGCATGAATATCTCCGGTTCGCTCTAGCGACTCGGCGAAAGTTTCAAAAAACGCATACAGTCTAGTAGATTGCACTCGAAAAAAATTTTTTTCTTGGGGGTTGCGGGTTGGCTGTGAGTGACTTCATAAGTGGAGGATTTTTAGGCCACCTCAGCCCACTTTGCCTGGCCCTGGGCGCCAACCGTTAGGTGGTAGTATTTCGCTGAAGTTTTTACTGGAAACTAGGCTACAATCCGAGTCTTTTG
>JGI24021J15306_10008679_pt1 | contig 12515 bp, 7 predicted proteins | sample Ectturendosymbi1_FD_15306 | JGI IMG/M metagenome (IMG submission 15306) | reverse complement strand
TCGACTGATTAAAACCTTTTCTGACGAACCACGCAATAACATGTGGTGTAGATGGCTTGAATAGCTTCATGTGTTTATGATGCAACGCAACGATAGTAACCATCGGAAGAAAAGTGCGTTTCCACCATTATGTTACCCTTTATAACGAAACAAAGGTGCAGTTCGGTTGCGGCGTCTTCGAGACTGCACCAGAAGTTCGGAATCATTTATACCAATGTTGCCACTTCTGATATTTTAACATGAACATGACATCAGATATGATGTTCTCAGATAAATTTCTGATGTTTTGTCGACAAATCTGATGTTGACTTGTTGCTTTTTTTTCACAATTCCTCTCATTTTAGGACGAAAATAAGTTAGATTCATGATTTTTAAGTTTCTTTCATCAATCTCTTACCCTAATCAGAGGCGTAACTAGAGGTTTGACCCTTGGGGGGAAGCCTAGCTAAAGGGGGCCCACTAGCCAAAACTCAGAAAAAAAGTTAAGAAAGATAGTGAATCTGTGGGTGTAATGGATGTCTGTACTAGATAAAAAAAACAAAAAACGCCCAAAAAAATGCAAAAGCAACCTAAAGAATACTGAATATCAAAATGTCAACTGGAGGGGGCCCAGTTTTTACATTTATCTTGCCAGGGAGGAGGTTCGCCCTTTGCTCCCCTGTCACTTAAGCCACTGACCCTAATGTGTGTTTGGTCATCGTTTCAAACTAAAGAAGCTCTCTTCGCTGCGTTGAGACTAACATTTTAACTAAATTATAAACGTCTTCTCCATTTAATGGCGATATTTCGGTCTGTTTCGGATTCAACGAGGGTACTCGCGCTTTGTTAAGTTTGTTAATAGAAGCATTTAGCTCATGTGAAACTGTAACGTAAAAAGTTTATGTGATCTGATGATGAACAAGGCAACAATCTGATGTTAACATGACCGACCCCAGTGGCAACGTTGATTGATGCTAAACAGCAGTCAGCAACCACGAGCTTTTAGCACGCAGATAGAAACGTTTTCGTGACATTTGTGTAATCGGCGTGATGCACGAGTAGAGAGTCATACCCATGCCAGAAGAACGATTATTAGGAAAAAGTCACCAGCGAAATCAAATATATTTCCATTGAACCAAACCGAAAATACTTACAGGCTATTAAATAGCGATTACCAAAACTGGCATACAGTTAAACTTGTAGAGAAATCAATTGCTGTTGGGGGCTCTTTAAACTTAACGCAACATAGGAATATAACATAGAGTTGTATTCTTGCATCGCTTCTGAATCAAGAAATTTTTCAAACGAGCACTTTATTTGAAACAAATAAATTTCATCACGGGGGGCCTCCTTGCAGCGGGGGGCCCGGGGCAATTGCCCCCGTTGCCCCCCCCTTAATCCGGCCCTGAGTAGCAAATACACATAAACTCACTGATGATATTGAAGGATATATAACATTGATATAGAGTAGATTAGCCCACCAAGATTCAGAGCAATAATCGTGGTAAGCGTCTGCCGTTGCCTGCCAGTACGGACCGGCACCGCAATATCTGTACAGTCCAATTGAGAAGAGGATCAAATATGCGTAAAGAGGTGTCAATCTGAAAATCATAGTTACTGTTAATTAAAAAAATATGTTTATATATAAACATACAACACGAAAAATCATTTCCCAATGGTAAATTGGCTATTTGCCTATTGATGGGAACACGGTGTCAAGATTTTCGCTACAAATGGCTAACAATGTCCTTTGAATCTTTGCCAATGCAATAACGCTTCAACAAAAATAGCATTTGAAGAAAACCAAACGTACTCACACACAATTTAGCCATAATCAAATCATTTTCTAAAATTTCATACCTGAGATATCTTTGGAGATACATGAGAGGAACGTTGATGTTTCCTTTGGTCTTGTTTATGTGCTTTAAACCTAGGAATGTCACGAGCAATCCGCTTAGGAAAAAGAAAGTGTCCACAGAAAATGTTCCGTTAGCAATTGCCATAATCGATGCGTCGGATCTTATTTCTCGGACCATGTGTGACGCATTATCTGAAAAAGTTTGGAAGACATCAAAATAGAATCTACACGAAACAAAAAAAACTACATAAAAATTCGAAAGCTTGGTCAGAGCTTGCAAAAATTGAAATTTTGGCAGAAAACATCATCATCATACAAAGGTGTTAAGTCAGTATGCTCATCCCTTGTCAGTAGCTTCTAACACACGTTTGTGGCAACCCAAATGGATGATTTGGCAATTTTCCTGAAAACTGTTTAAGCAATAACACCCTAGTCACGCATTTAACACGTGAAAAATACAATGGGAATATTTTCACACAAATGATTGAACTGCAACAGCACGCAAAATGAAATGGGGGTCTATCATGCTGCACACTTTGCTTCAAAATGTCGCAATCCATTTTTTCAGCATGCTTCGTTGTGGAGGTCGTATGAGGCTTAATGGTTATAATATTTCAGCACAATTTCGCTACGTTTTGGGTCTGAAAGCAAGAACCTCGTAAAGTAACACATTTTCTTTTTTTCGTATAACCTTATAACAAAAATATTCACACATGGGTGGTGGTAATAGCAAAGCTTTTTTGTAAATGTACCTTTATGAATCGGTTTGTGCAATTTTTAGCTTTTTTTGCAAATACATGTCACTTTTTTGAGAGTAGTATTCGTATTTTTTTATCTCTTTGCAAACAGAACCATTCAGGACTAATTTAATGTTTTTCACTTTTAATTTCTTCCAGCGTTTAGAATTGATATTGGGAGCACCGTGCACAAGCTTACTTGTGGAAACCACCTTGTACAAGCTTGCTTTGCAGAACCAAGAACCATCTATTGGTATTCACTGAACGATGAAATCAGCATTATGGCTGAACGACCACAAAGTCTACTGGGCAGGAATGCAGTGTGACTGCAACACATGTGATAGCAAAAGTTGGAACTTAAAAACATAAGCTAAAGAATATTTTCCGAAAGAAAGATACGATAGGAGTGAACTTACACATAGGTAACGTTTCACACTAAGTCCAAAATTGGCTGGTTTTGATTTTTCTTTGGGTTAACATGTTACAGTTTATTATAGCCACAGTGCAAAAATCAACCTATCAACTGCTAGTAAATGGACCTTTCTTATTCCTACCTAGATTGTATATGATAAAGTTGAGTGCATGCCCAAGTATAACCCATGTAGTGCTGATAAAGCGGATACCGTCCAGTACAGGGATATTTCCAGGTTGCTTCTTCATGCTGATAAGCTTTTTGCCATTGGATGTAACGGAAAAGCACACCAGAGCTTTAACTGAAAAATAAAAGTAATGTTCTGCATAAGATTTTGCAGGTTAGAACGAAAACAAGGTGAAACTAGATATAACAATCGCTTTAAACTGGCCATCCGAGGTGCATCTGAACAATACAAAAGGCTTTCAAACTGAGCTATTTCATACTTCTCTTTCATAGTTCTCTAAATACCTGTAGTTTTAAAATGTTTAAAGGCTAAAGCAAGAGCAGAGAAAGCAAGCAAACTCAAGACTAAAGTGAACAAATCGAAACAGGCTGTGGCAAGAAAAAACTGGAAAATACTGGAAAATTTCACCCGTAAGCATTGCTTGCAGATTTCAGGACTGAGGGTGCGTAATGTTACTTGAAATCGATTTCCTATTAAAAAAATTTGCTGATAGATTCAACGGCGTCACCTTTGTGGGGAATAGTTACTTGAAAACAGATGTGTGCAAGTCTAAACCATCAAATTCATGAAAGCAGAGGCCAGTCGACTTGATTCTTCGAAAGCTTGCAGCAAACTTGGAGGTTTTATTTATTGTCATAAGAAAATATACGCAAATTCACAAAGCTTGATGCCGTTTTACGATATTAACCTACGTGATTACAGTATATCAGGGCCAATTCTAGGAGAAATATACCAAGTGCAAGATTATCAAACCAAAAAGTGGACATTATCCTGTGCGTGGGAAACTGAACCTGTCCATTCAGGCCAGGATCATGGGTTTGCCTGTGAGGAGGGCTCGTAGTTTCCTCTTATTCTTCTGAAAGTAAAAACACTATGTGCACCTTGTTTTTTTTTCGTTATGAAACGAAATTACAAATTTTTGACGCCCGCCCGTGATATTCCACATTTTATGTCACCCGTGATAGTAAATAAGTTCTTCCCCAACATCAATTTGGTTGAGTGGAACCACGTTTGTCAAAGTTGTACACGTTGTTTTGACGTTACAAGAGAAATAACGTCAAAAGCATAAACTTTAGTATAACTGCAAACCTGGATAAACGCACACATCACAATATGCAAGAATGAGGGCAGTTATTCACTGAAGTTCAGCTTGTCTCATTCAAAGTTACATTGCGTTTACATTTAACATTCCGACAAGCAGGTCCGCAACAAGGGCAATTGCCACCGAAATTTAAAAAAAAAATTCTATTTGTTGGATACAATAACAAGTTACAATAATTTTGCTCCCCCCAAAATATCAGCTGGTTGTGGCCCTGCCGACAAGTATACCCAGAAAACTGCTGCACCGTCGTAGTCCTTGTTGGGCACCAACAATACAAAACCACTAAATCAACCAGATATGCATCCACTTGCTTGTTTCCTCCTATTATGAAGCTCGTTTTCGTCCACGCTATGCATTCACGTGCATCACAAACTTCGATGGCTAGGTTTGGGTGCTGCGTACTTCTACCCGTAATAATTCGCTATTTTCCTCATTTCACTTTATACTATTTCTTGTCGATCGTGAACTGCAGTGTTGCCTGTCTGTCTGCATCAAGCTCTCGTCTAGAATCAGCACACTTCTTTTATATTAACATAAAAACTTTCAATTGATTACGTAAGGTTTTTTATTAACTGGAAATTACCGCTGTTATACTGTGAAACATAACTTCCGATAAATTCGTCAGCATATATGCAACTGCATTAAACTATACAGTTTCATGTCATCTACCACAAGCAAAGGCTTACGAGAAGGCTTACAAAACTAAAGAACCTGATAACAAGCAAAACGTTTTTTAGTTGGCAGTTATAACAAAAAACTTTTTTAAACTTTGGGGCTCTCCAGGGGTTAGTCTAACTAAACTAAAACAAGAAATAAACCAAAAACGTCGCGAATTCTTTTGCTATGTAACTGTATTTATGGCCTTACCTCTCTGTGGATTTCCCCAAAACATTGCTAGATGCGGACTTAAACATGCGAACTGAGAGTTTGAGGAAACTGTTTGACACTAAATCCCTGAGTTATAAAACAGCAACTTTTCCAACTTTTTACTGGCTAGTGACGTCAAAATTTCACAAACAAGTCTCTATAGTAGATTCTTTACCGATGAAAGGCGATTTTGCTTTGCCTGTCGTGGATGATGAGCAGAATACACAATCCGTGGTAGTCCCAGCTATTACTAGTGCAACCAACAAAGAAGAAACAGCTCTGTAAAAATAATACAAAGAAATTCTAGTCTATTGAAGAAAGCCCGAGAAGGTTCATCTTGCTTCTTAGATGACAAGGAAAAGATTCTACTTCCCCCAATAAGTTTTTGGGTAAATCCAAATATCACTTTTGCTGGTTGTAGCTTATCAATCCTTACAGTTATATAAAACTCAGGGGCACGTGATTTCAGTGATAACTAAAGATGTGGGTAGGAAAGTGTTCAAACTCACTTAAGCCTGGACGTCCCTGATCGTTCTTCAATAAAGCGTTGCCGGCTATGGGACGCCGTTCGTAAAAATATTATATCTGACAGATTTAGCACAAAAACTGCTATCTCTGCACATATTTAGCTATCTCTGCGCAGAGATAACTATCTCTGTGCGCATTTAGCTATCTCAGCGCAGAGATAGCTATCTCTGCATGCATTTAGTTATCTCTGCGCGCATTTAGCTATCTCTGCGCAGAGATAGCTATCTCTGCGTGCATTTAGCTATATCTGCGCAGAGATAGCTAAATATGCTCAGGGATAGCAGTTTTTGTGCTAAATCTGTCAGATATAATATTTTTACGAACGGCGCCCCATAGCCGGCTACAATAAAGTCACGTGAATTGAGCAAGCAATGAACTGCATGTGCAATCGACTTCTACGGGTGTGCTAAGTGTAACAGCGTCACTATCATCGTTTAATCAATGCATGAAAACTTGGCAATGCTTTTCCGTTGCAACTGTTTGCCTGAATTACGTTTGATGAAAATATTTCGTGTTCTTGTCATGCATTGTTTTTACTAGAACTGGTTAGATAAATACAGTTATCAAAGCAAAATCGAGAGTAGCCGTGTTCCCACAACGACGTTTTAATGCATTTTTATTTAGACTAGGACAAGATGGGGTAAAATGTTTACTTGAGGGCAGCACTGAATTCTCAAATCTTATAGCAGACCGGATAGAAAGCAAGTAGTTTGATTGTTTTTTCCAACTACTCTTATAAAAGCGGTGCAAAAAATGAACCGGCTTTAATACTGTAATATAAATTTGGCAAGTTGTAATATAGATTTATTTGATACAAATTTACTGTAATATAAATTTGGCAATCGGGCCTGATAAAAAACTTGACGGGCCGTATGTGGACCGAGGGTGGTAAGTACCCATGCCTGATCTAGAGGATAACGTAGCTTAATCTTGTTTTTTAGCAAGCATAAAATAATATCACCACGTCCATGGCACTTTCAAGACAAAAAGCGGAAAAGAATGAACAGAAAGCAGCAAAATTTTCTCAACTTTTTTAAGTCATGTATGGAGTGAGTTTCAGTTTTCATAGAATAGTTCTTCTTAAAATTTTTGTGAAATGTGAAACTTAATCACTAGAGCAACCGATTTTTTGACCTAAAATCTTAAAATTTTGACTTTATAATTTACAAATTTTGACTTTATTTTGACCTATCGCTTTTCAGTGTTTTCAATTGAAATGTGCAATGCAAAGCAAATTCATATACAGTACTAGAAAACAAACCGATAAGTTTGAAACGAAGCAAAAAATAGTTTATCTGCAAAATCTGGAACAGCGTGTTTCAAAATGTCTTTCTATTTTCAGTTTCATGAAACGAACCTCGTTGATGCTTTGCACTACGGCGATGTGCTTCCACCATGAACCTTTTGTCACTGTTCACTAAGCAGCCACAGAATTTACAAAATATTTCACCCTCACATGTTGAGGTAAACTCAGAAGCATATTCATGCAGTATATTTCGAAATTTTGAAGAATTTGGTTGTTTAACCTTAGGCATGATGTGTTGACAAGTACATTAATAACTAGAGTAGAGTCAAATCTGCGAATCTCATAAAGTTGAAACACTGCATAATGGATTGAGCATTTGCCAAACCAAGTACTGTGAAGACCACGTTTCTTGCATTGCCATGCATAGTTTACGTAATATTCATATCATCCAGTAGTGGGCTGCACAACATTATTACCTCAGAAGTCTCAAAAAAACATCAGTATTTCAGAATCGCAACTAAACTTGCAAAAACATATCACAATATGTTGTTGTAACGTTGATAAAATATTGATAACGAGAAAAAAACCTTGCTGCAAGAAAATTTTGACCTAACAATAAATTTTGACCTGATGATAAATTTTGACTTTTTTTTGAGTTAATAACTCTGGAATGGCTCATGGTATCAGTGTGAAATTTGGTTTTTAGGCGTTTCATAAACTCTTACAAAGGCAGAAAAATTTTGACTTTATTGACTTTTGGTTGCCCTAATAATCACTGTGTTTGGTACAAATAACATCATCCTCAACCAACAGTATTGACGTTTAAGCATAAAATGGACGTGAACCGCTTAAACCGGCAAAAGGTTTAGTGATATTGGTGTCTACTTAAGCCGTGCAAACGTAAGAATGACCTTGTCGAAAAGTATACAATGCAGTTCTAATGATAGCTTACTAGAAAAATTATGCAGAAGTTTGAGTTTTATTTTGGTTATAGTCCATAATTAAAAGTTTTTTTTATTTCAGTTCTGATAGCCAAACCTAAAACGGTAGCCTATTATGAAAAATCACTTTCTTAACTTCGTTATTTTTAACAACAGACGTGTAAGGGCACAAAAACTGCGATTTGCTCACATAAATGGCCATGGAAATGCTAGATTCATATTTTCACAAAGCATCACACAGGCTACCAGTTACATCTCAGCAGATTTCCGTCAAAATAGAGATATCAAACAAAAGCTTATTTTGAAGCGCTCTTTTAAAAGCGAACTCTGAATAAATCAAACTTGACAAACAACTTCTTGATTCCAACGCAATCTCGCTTACAGTCATGCGTTGCATGCTATTTAACCAACTTTAGTGTTTTCATTTTCCTGTAGTGCTTGTTTGCGCTATGGCAAAATGACACAATGAATTGACATACAACGCGTTAAGTGGTTTAACATTACCGAGTTATAATCACATTTATTCAGTTTATCGCTAGAAGTCCACTTTTTTGGAATTCATCATAAACAGCAATACGTCTTCAATTCGTCCAAGACTTTCTATCTTACTGCAGCGTAAGTTTTTATCTTTTCATTCAGGTATATTAAGTTTACGGACCAAAAGATATATTTCATAATTACATGGAATGCTTTGAAATCCGATTTGGGAACATTTATTTACTGTTTCACTAAGTATGATTTTAAAGAACTAAAAGGCCACACGAAAGCTTTATCAAAAACATGCAACATTATTAAACAGTTTGCATTCGTTAAAATTTTCTTTCCGAAGAAGAAAAGGAATTGACTTAAAATTTGATTTCCAGTAAAAGACTGATTTACTGTTTTATAGTTTGCTAACTATTTAAATTTTAACCTTGTTATAGTAAACGCATAAAAAACTGTCACTTACACGCCAACAATCGTTGCCGTATCTAACGTAGTTGGTGGAACAGGGCATTTCACTTCAAGCAGAGGAATACTTGTACTTCGGGAATAGTATTTTCTCAATATTGTTTTCACCGAATATTCATCGCAAACTGATGGAAAGCAGGATCCGATCGATATATCGATAGGATAACCGATCGGATGAGGCTGCATTAAAATAGTCAGATAACGAGTAATGAAAACGACCATTACTCCAGCGTAGAATCTCGAACGTTTAAACATTTGAAACAAGACACATTAAGTGTTCATTGGGTTCACGTTTGCAGCATACAATTAAACACACTACAGGATAAGAAAAAAATTATTCTATTAAGGACAATCATTCCTGCCCAACCTCCTGAAAATAGGATCGATCTTTCAACAAATCAAAATTCAGATTCACATTTCTTACCACATATTTAAATCCTAGGTAAGAATTACACCATTTTCCTCGGATGTCTCCCGCTACAGCGCTCCTGCACTCGTAGTAATGACCAGGCCAGCGAACGTTAGCCTCCAATATTCCTGACTCACGTGTGCCCCATGCATCAAGCACTGACCAAAAACACGGCTAAAAGTGTTAATCCAGTGCAGAAATGGCAAAGGCAGTATAAAAATTTTGAGAGCAGTTGGAAACCAAGACTAAAGTGGTAATCACGATGAATATTTAAATTGAGTCAGGAATTTGCGAATCGACTTAGAATCTGATAACGGTAGTTTCCTGATGTAAAAGAAACAATGTTTTGTAACATTTTTTCCTGACTTCAAATTTACAAAATCTTGCATCTTTGATGTATGAGAAATTCCAGTAGAATTAATACCCAGTTATATTTCTATGGAATAAAACAACAAGCGCAGTTGTTCGCGCCGCTCCTTAGATTAAGATATACGCCCTTTATGCAAGACTGCAAGTTCATGCTTTGCAGCACTGAAGATAATTCAGGTATAATTAGGCCCAGTTAGCAAAGTGCAACAATAACATTTTGGCGTCATTAGCCAGTAAAACGTTTGGAACATAGTGTGAAAATAAAACTTGGTTGGGACATTAAAACAATATAAATTTCCGCAAGCTTGCCACCAGTGCCGGTAGGCCTAGCTTAAATGTTCAACTTTTGTAATACCGCAGCAGACTAGCCTATAGCTAGGTCACAGTCCACACAACCACATCACTGACGTTCATTGTTAGACAGAAATGCTTTATTTAATGCAAACCTAAAGAGATGCTCATTATATTCACCAAAAAATGAAGTTAAAGCCAGCCAAGAAGTAGCATAATTTGTACCTGCAGTTAGGCCATCATTACGATCACATAAAAAACGACTAAAGTTGACAAAAAGCAGATCTGTGTATATGTTCATAGGCGTGGTACCTTTAGTCAAAAGAGAACCACTTTTAATTCGACCTAACCTCACCAGGCTCACTGAAAGGGGTTTGACGTCATGAAAACAGTTTCACCAGACAACGAAACGCAGCAGACGCATCCCTTGTGCACAAGGTTTCAGCTTAAGAAATTTTACATTGCGAAAAAGACAAGAATTCGAAATAATGTTGAAAACTCACTCTTTAAGGCATCGAAGTCTCCTCTAATGGCTAGCATCAAGACCTTGCTAAACTGTTGAGAACATTGACCCAGATTAGCAAATTCCGATGATTCAGACGCACCATAAGAAGCGCTGTTGGTCCTTATTTCATCAACTGCACTGTAAAACAGAATGCCTTTCTGATTTGCATCAGGATTGAAAACAGAATTGGAATGTACTATGAGGCATTTTGATATAATAACATTAAGCATAGTTTAGTCATCTTGGAGACGATTGGCTACCCTCCAGCCCTTCTCCGCCTAATTGAGTCGCCAACATGACAGCAACTGCCTGCACGAACGGATAACCAACCGCGGCATTCCTTATTCTCTGCGGTGTCAAGCAGGGTTATGTATTGGTCCCTGTTCTCTTCTCTATCTTCTTCGTAGTGATACTATCTCAAGCAGTCCGATTATCATTCCAGGACGTACACCTCCACTCAGGCACAGATGGAGATCTATACAATATACACGGTGGTCCAAAAAGATGTATCCGTTATATTATCGTTATCATTTGTTATCAAATAAACCTAGGCTTCTGTTTTCCAGATAAATCATAGTTAGAGCTCCAAAGTTTTATTTCCCGACCTCAATGGATCAAGCATTAAAATATTCCTTACAGGATCAATTGTGGAGGACTCTTTCGCAACGAAATAAGTTGTCCAAACTCAACGACAATTTCTTAGGGACTTTCCAGGCAGAAACGCTCCAACCAGACTCACAATAAAGCGCCTCCTGGACAAATTCAGGGAGACGGGAAGTGTACAGGATAACATTAAAGATGGCAGTTGCCGGCCACGGTCAGTCGGGACAGAAAATCGTGGCTGTCGTGACTGTGCGAATATATTTGGAGCAGTCTCCGAAGAAATTCACAAGACCTTTGTCCCAGGAGACAGATCTTTCAAGTAGTTCTGTTATGCGCATACAGCACCAGGATCTTCACCTGTTTCCGTATCAGATACAGATATTACAACTACGGATGTAAATAACGATGAGAGACGTGCCTTTGGGCAAATTATCAGTCAGCGAATCAAAGACGATCCTGATTTCTTGGACTTCATTTTCTTCAGTGACGAGGCACATTTCCGCCTTGGTGGTCACGTGAACAAACAGAATAATGTGGTTTGGGGCGCATGGGCTCAAGCTCAGCCTGATGTGCATCAGAATCGCCCATTTAGCGAAGAAAAAGCGACTGCTTGGTGCGCGTAATGGCATTATCGGGCTATACTGGTTCGAGGATGCTGATGGACGTGCACTAGCTGTGCGATACACTGAAGTAATGAGAAGAAAATTATTCACGGCACTGAGGCGGAAGCGAAGAGTGGACATGAATACTACGATTTATCAGTAGGTTGGGGCAACACCGCATTGCTCCAGTGCTGCACTCGAACACCTCCGTCGTTGCTTCTCTGGAGACAGAATCATTGCCCGCCGTACGGACCACTCTTGGTCTACATATTCTTCATACCTGCCACCTTTGGATTATTTTCTGTGGGGATATCTAAAAGACTGGGTCTATGCTTCTTCTTCTTTTGAGTCATTTCTTCATAACCACTGCTTGGCCGCACTAGATCACGGGGCAGATGTTGAGCAGCCATTCGATTGTTTCATCGTCCAGAACCGTCAGGCCGTGCTGTCCATGAGGAGGTCGACAGATTGGACATTGGAGGACAACATGGTCGACGGTTTGTTCTTCTGCGCCACACTCACAGGTCGCAGAGGAGGCCATATCCCATTTGTACAAACAGGAGCGGAAACCGCCGACACCAGGGCCGAAGTGGTTAAGCCGGACCCAGGCTTTTCTTAGGAGGGTCATTCCGAAAGGGTGTGTGGCGGTGTCGGGGATGAAAATGCGGAGTCTTGTAGGCTTGTCCGCCCACTCCGCACTCCATTGGTGATCCGCCCAATGAGCCGCACGTATGTTGTTGTCAGATTAATTGATGAGTTGCTGTGCAGCGGGTTCAAATGGGTGTTTCGATTTGAGGCGCCGTGCATTTGCACTCGATGGACAGGTGAGCGCTGAGTGGAGCAGGTGTCCATGCTCCATGGCACGGCGTGCTAGAGACAGTGTGGCTCCATTGCGACGAAGCTCAGCAGGTTGGATGCCTGCGAGGAT
>JGI24021J15306_10008676_pt1 | contig 12518 bp, 10 predicted proteins | sample Ectturendosymbi1_FD_15306 | JGI IMG/M metagenome (IMG submission 15306) | reverse complement strand
GTGGGATTTGTCAGAAACTTCAAAAAACATCGAGATCATTCTGGAGATGGTGTGTGGAAACCGCCGATACTTTTATATCACAGTGTGCATTTAAAGTTCCAAATCTCCAAACTCAAGCATTACGCAACCTGCAAAAACTCTGCATTTAAATAGTGAAAAGTAAATGGTGTCCGCCACCGAGCTGTTTCACGTTGGCTACCAAAGTGCAATTCTCCAAGAAACCGAAGAGACAGCTGTTGATTACTCTGGTCAAACGTACTATCCAAAGTAATGAACCTGCTGGGAGATTAGTTCGTTTGTGTTGGTTTCGGGTTTCGCTGAAAGGTTTCTTGCATTTTATTTCGTTCGTCCTGGGCCTATTGTTTGAAATCGAAGCAACCTCGCAGTTGACGTCAATGCAGCGCAGAAAATTTCGTTTTTGAATCCTTGTGGGGATCTGTAAAAAGTAAAGTTTGCACAAGAAAGTGCTTTATGTGGACTTAAAGGATCATACCTACGTTTTTTGACGATAGGTAAAATTACAGTCAACTCAAATACAGCAAAATTACCGTTTCCACAGTTGTGTTCTAGGATTGTGCGGTTTATTTATTATTGCCATTGATCTATGACAAGTATTGCACAATAGAGAACTTCGCGCCAGGTATAAAACATTTCGGTAAACACAGTTGTCAACGGTGTCAAAAAAATATTTAACATCCAAAACCAGTGCAAAACGTTTTTTCACCTGCAAATAGTATGTGCGGACGACTTCCTTAGCAACTAAATTTCAGCTGAAAAGTTGTTTGTTCTTCACTTTCCCAAAATTTCAAGTTCGATGCAACGCAACGCGTGAGGAAAAGGGAATTATTTCAGCATCAAATTTTCGCTGCCGCCACATTGGTGAAAACAAACTTGGATTTGTGGATGTTAGAGCAAGATCTGGGCTTTGAGCGTAAATTGCGAAAGAACAAACACAAACCATCAGTTCCATTATATTCGCTCTGTATTCCTTTCGGGTGTGTCACGAGTGGTCTGCGGCGCCCACCTCCGTTCGCTTGCGCTGGGGGTCAACGCGGCTAGTTTCGTCGTGAATGCTGCATTGATGGCGAGACAATAGCAACACAGCACATGAACCGTTCCCTTGCGCCCACCTATCAATGTCGAGCACGAGGCTGGCCAGGCCGCAAACCAGTCCCGTCGCCATGGGGGGGGCTTTGGTGGGCTTACCTCCTCCAAACAAAGTACCAAGACCCCAAATCGAAATTTGAAACACTATAAATCTTTGGAGTTTTTATGAAATTTTCAATATCAAGCCCCCCCGGCACAAACGTAAAGCCCCCACACACGAAAGTAAATCCCCCGTAGTGAAGACATCCTGGCAACGGTTCTGCCGCAAACCCATTTTTAAAGTCTTCAGTGTGATCAGACCGGGAATCGATCTCAGCCTACTTTGGTGGCGCTCCTTCAAACAACTGTGTCCTAAGCGCAGTTATCGACAAACCTTCCTTATGATGGACCAAACCGGCCCTTTCAATCGTAATTAAAAGCCCACACATCTTTTTGAAGGCGCAATTTCAAACTTATGCTGTATCCAGTCATACAATATTATGTTTATGTCATAAACCGTATGATGAAAAAAACAATATTTTTTGAACGCCAAACAATCAATGTCCCATTGTTGTTACAGTAGCCTATGCTTTAGGCCACGCAACCGGCACGGGACTGTAGCTCTTCCGTACCACGCCGTCCAAAACATAGTGTTGCGTGACTTGATAAAAAGTGCTAAACGGCTCGCAATTGAGCCGAGGCCCACAGTTTCCCGACCACTAATTTGGCGGACCGTAATACAAACGTAAGAATTCCACCTGTTGGTCTTGAACGACTTAAGGCAGCGTTTCTTAACCTTTTTCTCCCTCAGCACCCCTTTTGGTCACGCCTAAGCAGTCCAGCACCCCCTAACATTGGCTAACACCTGATTACTACAAGGATAAAGAAAAGACAAGTGCGGTACATCATATTCCTTTTACCTTTGACCGCCACATATGTGACCTTCCCCAGCACCCCCTGAAATTGATTTCAGCACCCCAGGTTAAGAAACCCTGACGTAAGGGAAGCGTCGGCAACCTTTTTCGCACTGCGGACCGGTTTCAACCTGGTATTATTTTGCGGACCGGCCCTCAGCAAAAGAACGAATATTTGGCACATGCAAATTTATTGCAACTCGTAAATCATCTGGCACTGATTCAGTGAGAGGTCCTGGCTTGCTTTGCCGCAATAAGATGCTCCGACCTGTAGGGATTATGGTGGCCAGTGGTACCGCAGTGTGTTCCTTATGTCAGTCGGTCCAGTCACTTTTGGACCAATTTGGCCTTGGTCCCGCACGGCCTGGTAACAATTTCTTCATGGACCGGTAGCAGGCCGAGGCTCGGTTTTTGCCGACCCCCGACTTAAGGTGAAAGCGGGTTGCCTAATCAAGTTTTTTGTACACGAGAATGAAACGCCTTCGTATCTGGGATGATCATGACTGTCTTTTTCATCAGCTTGTTTTATGTCATACCAGAAAACTGCGGTCGGCTTGCGAAGCAGCTGGAAATTGAAGAAGTAGAAAAGGGAATCAAACGAAAAAACATGGAAAGCTTCACTCGGAAGCAGAGCGCCGTGTTTCAGGTCTGCAGAGTTTTACAAAACAAAAGGCGTTTGTGTCGTCGCACTTTTCAGTTATCATGCGTCGACTTAAAGTGCTTCTGTAGTGGATTTCACTTGGCCGCGTCTTTTATGCCTTTGAAAGCTTTACACACATGTGTCAATCAGGTGGCCCGCGAAGCTTAAATTTTAAGCCTCAGCCTCCTTATTTTTTTGGAACTGTAGTCAAAGGCGAACGACGTTCTTTGTCATGTTATTACTTTTCTGTTTTAGTCATCTTGCTGACCTAACGTCTCTATTTAAAAACGTTATTCAGTTTTGAGGTTGCTTTCACTGCAATATAACAATATTACGTCACAGAGATGCTCTTCAAGCATTAGCGTACCGTAGATGTTTGCGGTTAATTCTGTTACAAGTGCCCCTTTGACGGCAACCATAATGCTGAGATGGCCCTCAGTGAAAATGAGTTTGACACCCCTGGCTTAATGGATGAAAATAAAAAAAAAGTTGAGTAGAAACAGACAACACAGGTACTATGACTATTTGTAGCAATCACTTCAAGCTGCTAAAAACCCCTGAAGGCGTATTCATGCAGCAGTATATTACGCCACTGTACGTGACTGATCAACCCGTTTTTCAAAAAGTTTTGTTGGGAATTTTTGTGACAGAGAACACTGGCAATTGGCCAGCATGGGAATTTGCCGCCGATGGCAGTTCAATCCAAATGTCGCTCCAAACGCAAATTGGCCGAAACCACGAAACGGAAGAGTTTTACACGGAAATACCTGTAGCTTAATCGGTAAAAATACCTTTAGCTTACATCGACAGAAATAGCTTTGGCTGACATCACGTGCAAATATTTGTAATCGGCCGCCTACCTACACAAAAGCGGAAAGTGAAATACCTTTGTTCAATATAAATTTGCGTTGATGGATAAATTTGTCGTGTTGTACCTGTGAAAAACCTGCTAAACCAATTGGTCTGTCAAATTAATTGGCTTCCCATGTGCAAATAGAGGCTTTGCGTAATCAAGTACGCATAGGTTTCGGTTTCATCACGCTTTCAGCTACAAAATGATGAATTCTTCGTAAACAATTTTGGAAAATTAAAAAAAATGCAACATCCAACTGAGTGACGCTTTCTTGTATTTTTAGTTACATCTGTGTGTGATTTATTATATTCAGAACGCAGGGAAATAAATGCAAGATCTGAAGCTACGAATCATAATCTTGCAGCGCGCAAAGAATCAGCCACTCAATCCAAAACGTGCCGACATCACAAATCGGTTTTGTTTACATGCTAGGCTCACACTCTGGCTCACATCCCACGATTGAGTAAACAAACATAACACCCCTTAATTGTAACAGATCACGAGGTAGGTGTTACTGTAATTTGAAAACACTGTTGGGGATACTTGCTTTGATTTCGCCCTGCACTGAAGATGTTTCATTAAACGGAATTATGCGACTGCTGACGCACAACAGCAATTTTTTATTCATTTCGACAAACAAGACAAAAAGCAAAAACTTCTTCAGATCTACTCCCTCGTCCTGCGGGGAAAGATCCAATTCTTACAACGCTAGCTGCTTTAACAAACAGCTGTAAAAGCTTAAATGATTTGTCATGATGAAGATCGCTTTTTGACATCGTAGAGAAACTTTGCACAGATATTTAGGAGAAAACAGCATCTATAGAAATGAGTCATGGTTTTGCTACAGACGTGTCGATTTTTTGAATGCTAGAAAAAAGCAATTATTTGGTAGTAACTGTTGCAATGCCTATTCGTAGCTCAAAATCTGACTTAATTTGTTTTTCTCAGAATATGTAGTAACCTAAACTATGAATAATTAATTCACGTGTTAACTTACCACAGTTGCATACTGTCACTCATTTCCTTTAGTGTGGTAGTCGGTTTTGCATTTTTGTCTTTGTACGTCACACTGCTCATTGCTTCTTGTTATCAGTAAATTGCATGTTATGTGGTGAAAAACATTGCCCTGAGGAAGCCCACTTGGATAAGAGGGCGAAATGTCGGCTAAATAATAAAAGTACTGTAATCGCCAGAAGAAAAAGCTTATCAGCTTAACTTACCTCTTTCAATCACGTTTGATAAGGTTTTGGTTGTATTGGAGTAGGTTGACATGCTGTCAGCTTGACATGTGCGCAAGAAGCTGATGTCATTCGGTGACCGTGTAGAACACAACCAACAAAGTACAGGAGTCAAGTTAGTTCTGTCGCCTCAAAGACTGTGCCCTCGAGTACACTATCATCATGTGGTTCGATAATGAGAAAGATATTATTGGCACGAGGTCGGTGGCTGAGTTGACAAAAGAATAATTTTACTGTGTGGGAGGCGTTGTAAATTCTAGTCATGTCAAAAGTTTGACAACAATGCCTCGACAGCCGATATCGTGTCAACACACAAAACGTACAAGCAGGGCTCTCACAAATGCAACTCCAAAAATCCCTAGAACACTACCACAAAATCCCTGAAATCCCTAAATCTGTGGTGGTGCTGCATAAAATCGGAGGGCGAATGATAAATGTCAAAAATAGAACCAAATATCATTTGCAAAATAAACTGAAATAGTTCATTTCACACATTTTCGTACTTTTCCGAAAATCCCTAAATCCCTAAAATATCCCTAAAAGGACTCAAAAGTTCCAATCTAGGGACAAAATCCCTAAAAGTGAGAGCACTGCGTACAAGCCAGGCTGGTCTTGTTGCAGGCACTTCATCCTGTTGAAAATCACGTGATCGACGAGTGTGACCTCACAAGCGCTTTGGCTGAAATCGATCCCGCTTTGAAGTTTGTCGACAATCTGCAGTTTCTTGACGTGAGTCTGTTTGACGTTTGTAATGGTTATAAACGGGCATATACGGAAGGCAAGGCAAAAATGCCTCGCAAAAGCGAACTCGTCTGTACGCCGACCGCTCGCATCTTTTATTACTTCCGTAGCGTTTATGTTCCAGCTGGTTAGAACGCGAGGGCGGCTGGTGCTGATTGTTCGTCGCAGAAGCTTTTAGGGCTTTCACGACCGCATTGTTACCATGTGGGTGTGATTCTCTCAAAATACCAGGTAGCTGGCTGTTGCTCACGAAATTTGCCTTTTGTTGATGTCATCGCATTGTTGCATCATGCGCCGGCGAGGCGAGCACGCCGCGCGGTCAGGTCGAATTTTCCTTTTCGCGAAGCGGAGAACCTTGTGCCACCTTAGTTTGTCGAACAACTTCTAAGCAGTGGTGTAGCCTATTGCCAGAAACACAAAAAGAGACATGACGTCGTTGAAAATACCCTGCTAGTCTCAGGATCCAGCTGATATTTTTGGGGATGGGGCAAAATGATTGCAACTTGTACCTGACAACTAAACATGTTTTTGAAAATTTCGAGGGAGGAGAAATTGCCCAGTTTCCCCCCTAGTTGCAGCAGGCCTGACCTGTTCGATATAGCTCAATGAATGTACGCCTCGCGTGCTTGCATGGAAATAAAAAGTATCTTTGAATTTATTTTGTGTTCGCAGCATGCTGCTTTTCGACAAGCCAGACCGCAAAAATACAAGCATGCGCCTCGCCATTCGTGAGAAAGCGTTTTTACTCAGACTGACGGTGGCGAGTTCCCCATGGTGCAACTGCAAGACTATTTTTAACAAACTTTTTTTCCTACGGATTTTTTACGCTCTTGTCACGATTGCTGTTCGAAATATGAACCTAGTGATGAGCAAACCGTGACCTGCAAGCTGTTTGTGGCCTGCGAAACTAAAAGCGGTAACACTTGAAAGTTTCCTGAAAAAATGTTGCGCACGCGAACTTGAAAAGAACACCTCTTCTGCGTCGAAAAATCGTGTTGTGAAAAAGCAACAAGACTTGGCCGAACTAACCCTGCGGTAGGAAAAAATGGACGCGAAAACAGCTGTGGCAGGAAAAACACTTTCTGAAATATTAGGCAAAGATGTTTGCTTGTAGTTGTTCGTTCCTAAACATAGAAAAATCCCAGTGAAAGCGATTGAACGAATAAACGTTTTAATTCATAGTTAGACTGTAACAGTGGGCCGAGAGTCATAAATGTCACCCGTAAAGGCAGCTTGCCCGTCACTATTTTGCGCTTTCAGGTAAAAGTTGAGCTAGTTGCAATGCGACGAACACTTGAAAAGTTCAAAAGCGTGTTGTTTGATAAAGCGGCTAAAAACCCAACGAAAGACAAAGTTTGGACATGTGGCTTGCAAGTCTATCAAGGCAGGCGACGAGACGGTCCGAGTACGGGCTTGTGAATAAAACATGAGCAACTGGAACACCCAATTTTTTGGATTCGAATCAACTTGAAAGTGGATTTTCCTACTAGAGCATAAGGCAAACGTCGACGGCCAACAACATATTCACCATCTATGCGCTTTGCAATTCACATGAACCGTACAACCATGGTTGGGAAAAACCAAAGTTTCTGTGTCTAGAAGATTTAATAATCGAGTTTATTTCTTTACGCTTCAGTTTCTCGCAGAGCTCACTTTTTAAGTGCTTAGGTTTGCAAAGTGCTTTGTGTCACACAAAGAGAATCCAAATCCGCAATCCACAGGTTTGAAGCATTAATCACACGGGAAAGCAATAGGATATGTGCGAAGTTCACTTGCCGGTAAGCGCATAAAGCAGTGTTCGGCTGATTTCGGGTTGTTTTGACTTGAAATTTTTGTCAAGAGCTCGCCCCAGCCAAAATGCCACATGTGCATTCACTTCAGTTTTGAAAATGCGGAGACAAAAAGCGAATTCCCTCTACTGCTGCAGGCAAGCAAATAAAATGACGAGGTTATGGCGTTGAGGAAAATGAATGCATTATTACGACACAATTGACCATGAAATAGCGCTGAAAAGCTCATTTTACCGCATGCTGTGTTCCCATCAAGGGCCGTATCGTCATTCTTGCGGGCAACGGCAATGTCTGCCAGTTGTTGCGTCACAACAAAAATAAATTTTCTGCTATATCTCTGTGACTAATCTGGGACGGGGCTGTCTCATCAGTGTTTTCACTTACTCCACTGTTTTGCAGCATAGAACATCTGTTACAGGAAGATGGAATCGAACGAAAATGCTTTTTTGTTTTAATCTCTATTAAGTGGAAAATTGCCCGTCTAAGTTCTTTCATCAAAATGGATTAAAAATAGCGGTCATGACTTTGTTTCATCCTCGTGCATACAGGGTTGGTGGGCTTGAAAACACACGTACTGTGTAAGTGTTTTTTACTATTGCCCGGAAACCACTGAGCGCCAAGACTACTGCGTTTCGAGCAAACCATTGACTACCCCTGTCACGAAAAACAGTTCATCTTTTCGTAACAAGGTGAAGTGAGCGGGTGACACGGTTGGCAAGTGTTGTTCAATTTGTCTTGTACAATGGCTTGCAAGGTGCAGCTTTCAATGACTCGTTCACTTCTTTGTTACATGGGTAAATCTTTGCTTGCAACATTACCAAGAAAACACATTGTCTTAAATCAGACTAGTTGTACCGTTCAACAAATTATATTAAGTTTTACTTATTGGAGGGATTCTTTAGACATTACGGGTAACACTTTTATGATTTGCGCTGTATCCTGTACTTTGGATGGCTGGGAGTGGAAAATTTTCCGAACTCAACAGCCTTGAAATAGATGTGACGTAATTTAGTTTTTTGGTGAATCAGAGCAGATTCGGGACGTTTTTGAAACAAATGCATTACTGCGCGCAAATCCCTGCAGGACTACCCGGATTTTACAATAGCAGCTTCGATTGCGCCGAGGTCTCGCGACCATTTGACTGAATGTACGCAAGCTGACTTTATTATAGCGCGCAGCAGCTATCGCTTTGTTCGCAATTGACCAGTCTGATCGCCTCATTGTGAGCCAGTCGGAACGCACTACATTTCAATGACTTCCTTTATTGATTGTCAGCCTCAGGCATATAAGTCAGCTAAGTGGTCGCGAAGTATAGAAATGTCGCACAAGGCTTGTTTTCTCTTTCATCTTGGCGACAGTCATTGTAAAACGATCGGGCGAAGGTCAGGTCAAGTCAGGTAACGTTTGCTTTGCTTCGAGAAAAGTGATAAAACCTGGTGACTAATCAGCGGCGGGCCTAAAGAAAAACTCAGTATATCTGGGCCGATTCGCCAAGCGCATGCAACCCTAAGTGATTCGAAATGCTACGAGGGTGCCTTTATGAAGTCGCAAGTCGTCTCTTACGATTTACGATTGCTGTGATTTGCGTCTTTTATCGAATTGCTTCGCAATTTCACTATTTCGATTTTGCGAAGTCAGTGCTGTCAGTACATCAGTCGCGTCAACGCAGTCAAAGCTTATTCTCATCCATCATCATCTACAACTTGATCTGAAAACGTCATTCATCCGGCAAGTGACAATGCCAAAATGAGGTGTCATTTTCTCAGCCACCTTTAGCCCCCCAAACAAGCGCAAACATTCGCTGCTGTGCAGATTGCGTTGTCTTTAACCGAGCGGTTTACTCGAAAAAATATGTTCTGATTTACAAAGTTCATTTTTTTAACATTAAAGGCGAATGGGATTTTTCAAAATGGCAAGAACAAAAGAATGCTTGAAGTGTCACTGCAACGCCATACACAAAGACATACCCACGCAATAAAATCACGAATACCACGGAATGACTGTGATGTGTCAGGTACAAAAATGCACCAAGATTTACAGTAAACACAAATGTCTGAGCAAAGTTCGTCCAGTTGACAGGCGGTGGAAATCTCTTTCAAACGGTTAAAATCCAACAAAAATACAAAGCTGAAAATTGAAACTGACGAAAATTATCTCACCTCATCAGCGTCGCCATCGAAATTGCGTTTTGGACAAAGAGTCATTTGCTGGGAATTGTCATCCAGTTTATTTATTTTTTTAACCGCTCACTTCAGACACCCGATGGTTTTTCACGCGTCATCATTTATCCCACCATGTTTAATCATTTTTCCCACAAGGTATAAGTGCAACGTTTCTGTATGACGTTGAACGAACGCGTGTGTCACGGTGCGTTGCTTATGTTTGTTCCTTTCTTGGTATTTCCTGCGCGTTCCAGTTACCAACCCACCACCTGCTCTTGTGATGTCACAATTGTGCATTTCTCCCTGGGTGTACGCTCTGTTAATAATCCCATGGTTGTGGAACATAAGAGTGTGAGGGAAACACATGAAAAAACATTTTAACGCTTGAAAACAGCAGAATAGTCTTTTTTTCACTCTCGTTAAGTTTTACGAAACTGAAACAGCTCGTCACCTTTCAGCTGAGAACTTATTTTTTCTCTGTTCAGAAACTTTCGTTTCACACACGTTTTTTTTCGGTCGAAGTTGCAGGACCTGTAATCAGACGATAAACAGTAGTTGCGAAATTTGCGTTTCGGTTTAGTGGGCAAGAACTAAAACCGGCGCTGGGAAGCAGTAATTTGACGGGCAATAAAAGCCTAGGAAAAGATCATGATCATTGCTTTCAATTTCTATTGGAAATGCCAGAATGACGTTTTGCAGCTTGCCAGCGGGCAAGTAACTAGGCAACAACGTGACAGCGCCTCTAACCATCAGGTGGTTGTATTCTTTTCGATTCGATACGAATTGAATAACAAAGACTCGAACGCTTGCGCCCCAACTGCACATTTGCGGTACAAAAGGCGTATTCTTTTGAACAGGGGCGGAGCCAGACATTTTCATTTGGGGGGGCCACTGGAGGAGCCAGTTTTGCAACAAGGGGAGCTACCAATGGTCTGTGTAGGACTTTCAGAAAGAGACCTGAAAAATTTTTGGGGGGCCCAGGCAAAATTTTTGGGGGGCAGTGGCCCCCCTGGCACCCCCCTAGCTCCTCCCCTGCTTTTGAACATGAGAGATTCGACTGGTCTCGCAATCAAATTCAAGTTGTGCAATTTGAAACTTCGGAATAGCGGATATTTTGCAGAAAGCAAAAACGCTAGGCTTCCACGAATATTTTGCAGCAACTGTGCGCAGTTGAATCTAAGGAAGCGAACGACATCTGCCGATGTCTCTATGCAAAAAGCTTTTGAATAACCATCGCAAAAATAATAAAAGAGAAAGTAGAGGCTTTTTCAGCAACACTGTATAGCGACAAAGATATTAGCAAGTTTAACACCGCAGCTATAAACATCCATTTTATCTACTCTTCGTTTTATTCCGGGGTTTAAGCCTTTGACCGGGGATTTCGATGTAGGTTGAGGCTGATCCATGTAACAATCGACCGTGTCACTTCACAAAAATCTACCTGGGATCTGGCTTGCCTCCAAAGTTTAGTGTTGATGAATACAAAGTGGCTGTTGGGAAGTATGGCTCAGTTCTTTTCTTGCTTGAGTATTTTTTCCAAAAAGGTGTTCTTTGTTATTTTTGAGGATCAAGATTTCGCGCAGGGGGGACCAGAAACCAAAGGGGGTGCACAATTTTTAAACGCAATATTGGATGTATGCAGCAGCAATCGGGGGCCTAACATGAAATGGGAGGCACAGATTTTAAACGGGAGGGCGGGGCGGGCACCAGTGGCCACTGGCGACGGACCTGCTGGTCTCTCGACATCTGAGAGGCTGTTGAGTCGACACATCCTATGAACCAGAGGTCTCAAAACAAGCGGCCCTCGGGCGGCATGTGGCCCTCAAGCGCATTTTGTGCGGCTAGAGATGTTTTTGGGAAGTTTCATACAATAAATATTCAAGTTATTTCGTTTATTCACCAGTGTTTAAAAGTGCTCGATTAGCTAGCGAATCAACAATTCCTTTATTTTAACGAACGTAGAAAAGGCTAGAGATGATTTCTTTGTGACTCACGATAACTTTCGCAGGAAACAAGACGTAAAAGCTGTTTTAAGTAAGGTTCAGGTACCGACATTGTTGCGTCAGCGTCATAATGCGGCCATAGGGTGGTCATAATGCGGTCTTCGGGTTAGTTCAGAGTCCTCCTTTGGCCCTGGAAACAGATTTCACCAGCATTTGCTGTCAATGCAAAATTTGCTTTTTCGGCAGCGTTTTTTCCTAATTGGGTGGTACAAGATCGATTACAGTAATGTTGCTGTCGAAATCTGAAACTTTCTCGATAAGCCAACTAGCCACGCATGAGAAACGCAGTCGTAACCCTCTTTGCGGGCGTGCCGACCTCATTTTCTGTGTTAATGCGAAACTACTCAAACATGGACAGCAAAAAAATAAGAGGTTGACTTTCTAGGCCAGCAGATATATGAACTGCAACATTAAGAGGAAGCCTGTGTGCGGTGACAAACAATTTAAATCAAACAAGCTTTCTAGAATTAGACCAACGAAAAATCTTAAAACTTCACTGAAAAGTCTTTGTGGTGTAAAGCTTTTTTATTGTTTGCCTACGACATTGGTTCTGCGAAACACTCCTGTTGATACTTATCTTGCGAGTGTTTTATTCATTAAATTTGAAGTGGTGGTTCAGGTCAAGTTCCAATGTTTTCACATCGTAATGGTCGTACGCTGATCGTTAACAAGTGACGGAATGCCTGTTTGCGCAATGCCGCTTCGGTCTCGAACGACAGAACAATAAACCTCTGCCCTCAACTGGGTCTCGCATTTCCATCGCTAAAACGTCTTTCGACCGCTACGAGCTTTCACCACGGTTGCGCCAATACCACAAGCGAGCCCCATTAACGCGATTGAGCGCTTGTGTGGCAGGGATTACCGCACGACGACGGCATCGACTTGCGGATCTTCTGCGTGCTGGCAGCCTTGCACGAGAAGAAACAGGACATGCGGCTTTTCCACGGGACCTCACTTGACCTGAAAGTGAAAACTTGCAGGGTGAGCTGGCTTCAATTTTTTTGAGTATAACATAACGGGATCTTTACTGCTTGAGCATATCATAACGGGATTCGAATGAAGTGACATAGGCGTAGCCAGGGGGGGGGCAT
>JGI24021J15306_10008675_pt1 | contig 12519 bp, 11 predicted proteins | sample Ectturendosymbi1_FD_15306 | JGI IMG/M metagenome (IMG submission 15306) | reverse complement strand
CGTCTGAACAAGAGAGGCAATGTTTTGCGATGTCACGTTTCATAACGGGACAGTGTGAATGAAGCTTTTGCTCCCTTCTACCACATAAATCCTTCTTCTTTTCACTTCTGTCACTCAAAAATGAAATAAGATGCATTTTGTGTACTGAGACACAAAAAGTTCACGGTTGATGACCTTAGGTCTTTTGAAAGCTATCTTGGGCTTCTGGGTTTCGAAAGGAGCTGAAAATCGTGAAGTACAGCAGCAGAATTTTTAATCACTACATTCAAGTGGGCTTGAACCAAAATTTGTCGAAAATAAGTTTGTTTTCTACCAAAAACAAATAATTATTTTCTTTCACAAATTCAATCCAAGTTGTTTTGAGCGCGAAAAAAAATCTAAAAAATGGATAGCAAAAAACAACAAGTTTTGCAGAAGTGCACGAAAACAAAAACACCATTTTTCCAAATAGTTAATTTGCAGTTTTCCAGATCTTGTGATTTTCCAGATATATTTCCGTGCACTCAAGTCTACAACGAACAAAACCAGAGTTATCAGAAATTACCAATAAAATTTCGACTATAAACACCATAAACGTGTTCATTTAAAGTGCCTAGAAAGTGTAACATTATATTTGCAAACAATGGGTGCCATCAAAAAATATTCTTTTGCACAAGTAGACAAAACGAAACAAAATATTTAGCGGTCTTCGTTAAATTGAAGACATCAACCAACCTTCAATCGACTTGAAATGGAATTCTTATTTTGAATTTTGGACCGCAGATTGTTCAACCTGATTTGGGAAGATTGAGATCCTGAGTAACAACTGGAGTAAAGATTGTATAAATTTATGGAAGTGTTGCTAAGTATGCGGTTGATCTGGGTAACCTGCATAATATAAAATAATATAAAATATAGGCTAACGCCAAAATGGTAAAAAAATTATAGCAGTCAAGCAAAAAGTTGATGTTTATTGAACAGATTGAGGATATACGATGATGCAAAGTGGTTTTTGTGTCAAAGTAACTACAGCCAAGCTAATTAAGCTGCTCGCAAACACCTGATTTCTTCACCGGTTTTGTTTGTTACAAATTATTCCTAAACTATTTATGGTCAACAATTGTCACCCAATCCGTAGCTTCAATAAAGCAATATGTTTTCTTATACCGCGGTCTTTCAAGAAGTGAATTGCCAAACGGAGAATGTTTAAGCAGCATTTACTGGAATTAGCGTTTCTACAAATGATCTTCAAATTATTACTGCTTGTGTTTTCCAAAACAGACATTTCAAAACTCTGTCAATGTATAGGGCTAGGAGATGACAACATTTTCGAAGTATTGATTTTTCTTTGAACTGCCTTCCACTCCTTTCATGTTTTCAGTTGCTGCAGTGGTTTAGAAATAAAAATAAGCGCAAAGGAAAGTTATTGCACTCATAACCGTCTTTACTTTTTTTTAAAAAAATGACAATGGTTCATGCATGCGAAACAATTGGTTTTTATATTCTGCTTTAGGCACAGTTGGCAGACTCAGATGAAACGCTTTCAAAATGACTTTAGCTTCTGCACTTGGCTGATGGCTTACAATTGCAGAGCTTAACTAATTAATTCTTGTATTGACGATCACATTATTCATTTTCCCACACCAAAAAAATTTTGTCTGTCGCCGATGAAATTATAAACCGACTTCTCTTTTCTAATTTCTAGTTAATAATTGAACGTGATCATAGGCGTCGGAAGGGGGGGGCAAGGCCTCCCCCTCGATTTTGAAATTTGGCATTTTGCTATTATGATTTTTGCCAAAAAAGGTTGTTTTCTTAGTTACTAACTCTCATCTACCTGCTACGTTTAACAATTATTTTAAACTCATTTCAGATGTTCATCCATATAATACAAGACAAATCAAAACTTGACAATTTGCTTTACCAAAAGCACGTTCAAACTCAGGTGCTAAAATGATAAAGTATAGTGCAATAGAAATCTGGTCAAGAATTCCTTCAGAAATAAAAAATAAAACGTGTTTGGCGCTTTTTTCGGCAGAGTATAAGAAATATGTATTACTCGGCTACTAGAAACATACTTCGTGTTCTTATTGATTTGTGTAGCCTACATAAACCAAGTGGTTTGATTTAATTACTTCGCGTCGTTACAGTGAAAACTGTCATATCATACAGTATCTCCGTTAAATATAACATCGTTTGGTTTTTGCTGCGTTTCACAAAAATTGGTCGTATCAAACCAGTGTATGAAGTAGTGGGATGCCTTAGTTTGTATACACAAAGCAAGAAAATTTCCGTTCCCCACGCATGCATTGACAGCGAGTTCATTTCCGCGCAAAGCATGATTGCGCGACTGGCTCTCAACCTGCTTAAATCTCGTGACGCCCTTGCCGTGCTGCAGAGGTCTATAGCTTTTGACGCATTCCCTCTCTAGCATTCGCGAATATTTCTGAATGTGTGAAAACAGTAAATGTTTAATTGACCACTTTAAAACATTTTCTGCTGGTGGCTTGGCCTTGCCTACAATACATTTTACTTCAATAAACCGTATAACCGCATTACACATATTACATTTTATACCCAGAGCAACAGGCTTTTACTAACTATTATGCACTGTTCCCTTTACACTATAAACAACATTGTCCTTGGGAGGTCTGCAGCCGAATGGTCCTTCGCAGCCTTCCACTTCCTCACACATTTTATAAATCGATGTACTTGGAAGTCGTCGCAGTGCTGCATTATAATAATCATGATGGCGTCATTCATGCGTGTGTCTTAAAAACTTGTGTCAGAGATGATCACTATCCGGTTTGCCGGTTGGATATCCGGCAGGATAGTGAGTTTGCAACCAGGCCCGTAACCAGCTGGGGACACCAGGAGGGGCGAAGAGTTTTCCGAGAGGGGCCCAAGTTTTTTGAATTATGTCCAATGTTTTTAAATTATGCCCAACACATTTTTCCAGGGGGGAGAAAAATTTTCTAGGGAGGGCTTCGCCCCCCGTGCGCCCCTCCCTGGTTACGGACCTGTTTGCAACCGGGTACGGATATCCAAAAACTGCTTTCAAACGGTAACCGGATACGGATCCGGATATCCGAAACGCTTTCATCGATATTTCGAGGATTCAGGCTTTTTTGGAAGAAGTTGCACATTGCATAATCATTCATTTATTATTTCCAGAAGCATCTTTTCAGCCTTCTGTGCCATGACTCCGAGTCTGTCTATGGTGTAATCTCTGCACCGCAGTGTAATCCCATTCCCCCTCCTAGCGGAGATAAGCACGGATCAGGACTGGATCGGACTGGATGAGGACTGAAGCCAATTTTGGCCGGATCAGGACTGGATCGGACTGCAATTTTTTTGAAAATTGGCGGATCAGGACTGGATCTGACTGAGAAAATTTTTGTTGTTTCGATGTGATTATTCTGAACATCTCAAAAATTTTGGTTGTGATCAGATTTTACAGATTTGCTAAATGTCAGTGCATGTTTTTCCATCAATGGCAAAAGCTCTGCTGAGACTATTTTGCAATTTGAACTATATCTACCATTGCCCACATATAAATGTTGAGTTATAGAGCAACATGAACATATTTAGGTAGTTAAGAAAGTGTCTATGCTTGCTGTCCGAGTGTTTGCTGGTTCTTTCACAATTTCCTTCGGCTTAACTTGTACAGTAGAGATCACACCTTTGATGAGAATGCTTTCATGTAGGCTGCTTTTTCAAAAAGTTTAAGGTTGAGGGCAGTGATTTTCAAGCTGGGGTCGTTGTGATTTTTTCTAAGGGTTGCGAGAAGCTTCTGATAAACGTATTCATAATCTTCAGATTTCATCTTTCATACATGGAATCATGTTTGGTCGTAGCCAAAATATTAGAATTACCTGGCAGTGGCGCAGTTAATATTTTTCGGAATGGGCCAGTCAATGACGTCGTCTTGCGACTGCGTCCGACTGTTGCTTCCATTTGTTTTCTGAATCAGCTGAAAACTGACACAAAGCAGCAGCAAAAATCTGAACATGTTTGTTTCGGGCAAGGGGAAGGCTACGGCCTTTTCGGTCTCATTCTGGCTGCGCTACTGTTACCTGGCAAAAATGATAGCTTACTCTGTCATCCAGAATTGTTTCACGTGTGATTGCAACCATTGCAGTAGTGCTGCGTTCGGCTACGCACGAATAACTTTTGGACCTAAAAATGTGCTGCTCTCGTAAATTAGCTGCAGTAGTATCAGACTGCGGTAGCTGTACTTGGGAGTTATTCTAGTTTTGAATGAGTCGTGCTGTGGAGTTACTTGTATACGGGACGAGTGGGTCTCCCTCACTGATGCTGTTGTGTGTGTACTATGAATTTAATGAATGAGTTTTTGTTAGGCATAGTGACATCGTGCGCTATTTTTGAGTCATTGTGATTTTCGATTGTACAAACACAACTGCGTTTCATATGTCTGACTGAAAATTTCACAAGGGGTTCAATAGGTTAAATTGAGTTTCAAAATGGGTTGCTGCTTGAAAATTGTTGAAAATCACTGGTTTTGGCTTAAACATTTAAGGATTAGGTTTAGGGATTAGGTTTCGGGTTTAGGTTTTGAGTCTTCGTTTAATTTTGGGTTTAGGTTTTGGGTTTAGGTTCGGGTTTAGGTTTTGGGTTTACGTTTTGGGTTTGGCTTTAAGTAACTTTAAGTTAAGGGTTTTAGGTCATGTTCCAAAGACCTTACGTTAATCCAAGTGTATCGTCCTTGTCATTTGACCACTCCAGCCAATCGGACTATTCCTAATGGCAAAATGACTACAAAGTGCTTTTGTCTCTGATGGCAAAATAGACACTGCTTTGTTAAGTTTTGGAAATGCCAAAGGCTGTGTCTATTTTGTCTCATGATGCAGAAGCACTGTTGGAACTATTTTGCCTTCAACCAATCATGCTGAAGGCAAAATAGCTCCAACAGTAGTTTTGCCTCATGAGGCAAAATAAAAACACATGATTTTCCATGGCCGGATCAGGGCTGGATCGGACTGATAAATTTCAAAAATTTTGCGGATCAGGACTGGATCGGATTCAATTTTATCGGATCAGGACTGAACTCGGACTGAAAAATTTCACAGTCTTCTCATCTCTTACTCCTAGCAGTGTTGCCAACCTTGCGGCTTTCCTGCGAATTTGGGGTTGTTCTTTGTGGAGTTGCGAGTTTTTTTGAAGACTTGCGGGTGGCTTGTTTTTGTGCTTGTTTTAATTAAAATTTGCTTGTTCTTTCGGGTTGTTTTTTGCAGATTTCTGTTTTGCGGATGGCTTTTTTCAAATTTCATGGCACTTTCGCTGTTTCAATTTGCTGCTAAAGGTATATTGGTCGTGTTTTTATGAAAAATCGTTAATTTTGGGCTTGTATTTTTCGGATTTGCCTCCCTGCTTTTTTATTTAATTTTCTTGCTGATTTTTATTTTCTTGAATTTTCCTGCCAAGGCACGTTGGGCTTGTTTTTCGGTTGCATTACCTATTTTTGGCTTGTTTTTCAAATCTACTTCTTCTTTTTCGAAAATAACCTGGCATCAGTGCCTTTTAATCTGCTAATTGGACACGCCAAATTTGTCAGCATGAATCTGTTCCTGGTGTGGCAAGATACCGATAGGGCTCTTTCAGTATACATTAAGGACGTTGTTTGCTGCGTACCTGAACTAAGGCTAGCTAGTGTAGGCCTGCTATGATCTGTAGTCTAGACTAGCTAGAGCACTCTAGCTCTTTTAATGTGGTCTGTAGTCTTCACCAGGCCTTGCAGGCTTCACGCCTACTATTGTACGTGGGCCTGCATTGACTGGTTGTTGGATGATTCCAGGCCAGATAGCTTTTTTCTTTCCTAAACATGATCTTCAAAATTGTTGTTTTGTGACATTGACTCGTTAGACTGAATTTTTAGTCATTCATTTCAATATAAATGACATATTTTAAGTCAGTGTATTGTTTTGAATGGTGTTTTGGTTTGTAAAGTAGCATTGCTATGTAGTTAGGTTTGGTTGAAGTGCAACAATGGGTAGGATTAACAAATGCAATTATGAATGTGAACTCATGGATGGTGTTAAAATCTAACCATTGTTACCGAAGAAATGGCTAATGAAAAGCTTGGTGTGGCAACAGAACCGTCACCAGAAAGTCTTCTATAGGGGGTCTTTAGATTTGTGCAGTGGGGCTTGACATTCTGAAATTTGAACAAACATCACTGTTTTATAGTGCTTCGTATTTCAATTTTGGGGGGCTTAGAGCTTTGTTTTGGAAGGGCTAAGTCCACCAAAGCCCCCGTGTGGCGACGGGACTGTGTGACAAAATTCAGCTTGCTTTTTGATGCAATTGACTCGGAAAAGTACTTAGGTTACGCGTGTAAGATATGTCAACTTTCCTGATTATAAGCGTGACAGGGCCCAAAGTGGCACAACGTATTCAGGTAGTGTCTATTCTGCTTCATGAAGCAAAACCTGTGCTGGGACTATTTTGCCTTCATTCGACCATAACTGGTTCAAGTGGTCATGTGACAAGTAGGCTACAATATGCAGAGGCAATTGGTTGGGGTTTAAGAGTTTGTACTCAGGGTTTAGGATCAGGGTTAATGGTCAAGGTTTAGGCCAGGTTTTAGGTTTGGACGTGGCTACGGAACCACACATGGATCTTCCTGTTTCAAAACTTAATCGACCATACCGCCCCGCATGACGCGGTTGACATAAAGCTGTCAGTTTGCCATTCAACTGGCGTCTGCCTGGTAGCTTACAGGGTAGGTTCCAAATCTACCATGTCAATGGTTGAGGATTTGCCTCTCGACTTGATACCTTACGTTTTTGTAATAGTGATTGCTTGCACGTTTCAATTCGTGGGACCAGTTTTTCTTTACTTTTTTTCAAAACTTTTCAAACTTTTGCTTTAGTGGTTAGGTTTAGGGGTTTATCGTGAGGTTAGTGTTAGGTTAGCTTAGTGCTAGGTTAAGGTTAGGTTAGTGTTAGCTTAGGGTGAGGTTGCGGTTAGGTTAGTGTTGGCTTAGTGTTAGGGTTAGGTTAGCGTTAGCTAGTGTTAGCTTAGGTTAGCGTTAGGTTAGGGCTACGGATAGGGTTAAGGTTAAGGTTTGGTTTTAAATTTATACTTTTGTGTTTACTATGTTTCTGCAAAGCCTACTGCATTCTCCTCGTGCGTTACTGTCACGTTACAGGCGTTACAGGAGATGGTCGAATAAGGTTTCAAATTTAAAGATTCATCAATGGTTCTGTAGCCACTGCCTTTAGGTTTAGTTAGGGGTTCAGTGTTTCGACTTTGGGCTCAGCCTATAGTTCACTTAATGCAAACAAGAAGCTGCTGTTTGCCAGCACTGAAACCATGACAACCATCATCCATGCATCGGACTGAGCTGTTACAGATGCTGTACGTTCCACTAAGAAGGACATGCGTTCCAAACTTGTCATGTGACTACTTCAACCAATAACTCCAGCAGTTATTTTGCCTAACAAGGCAAAATAGACACAGCACAACAATGTGTGTTGTGCATCACAATACACTTTCGGATAGTTTTCGGATATGGATAGTATGATTTCAACCAAAATAGGATTCGGATCGGATACGGATACCATTTTTCAAAAACAGGATAGGATTGGTTAGTAAAAATCCACTATCCGATCACCTCTGGCTTGTGTTTCATCAAAGTAAATGTAGTAGCGCCACCAAGCGTGTACTCTCTACTACCGCCACGTATCCCCGCGCTCTTTCATGTATTTGTGTGTATCTTGTTACTACGATGCATGTTTAAAGTCTAGCGCCTTGTGTGTGCGAGTGAAGACGTTACACAATACAATACAATTACTAATTCGAGAGGGAAAAAGGAAATCTCATCACTTTTGGCCTCCTGTAAAAATGTTTTGGCTACCTGTGGAAAAATCCATTATTGGCCCCCACCTGAAAAAAAACGTCCGACGCCCATGAACGTGATACTGATAGATTTGCAAGAAAAATATCAACAACAACTGTTTTAATCCCGCATATATTTCAAAAATATAAACGTTAACTTCACCGTGTCCAGAAAAGCGTGTATTTACAATCATTTTCACAGTTTGGAAGTTCAAGTGTCTAACCATTACAACAACATTAAGACGGCTCTACTGCTCCAATCTTACCTTAAGTAAACAATCTTCATTGTAGAAGTTACTAAAGCTGCATTTCCCATTTTTTTCACAACAATAACGTTGCAGTTGGTTCCACAAATCAGCGCCGAACAAGCCATGGTAATATAAAAAATACAGTAGCGATTCTTGATTCAAAGCAATATCCAAAAGTCCATTGCCGATCATCAAACCCTGTAAGCGAAAGAAAAATTGACCAAAAGAAGATTGCTCAATATCAATGAAAAAGTAAGAAAATCTGAATTAAATATTGTTAAGCAGAAAATATAGTCAAGGTCGAAATTGTTTAGTTCAAAGTTTAGATATAGCCGGTCAAGATGCCTGTTTCTATTAGCTTTGTAAGGTATTTTCTGCACCGCTTGGGCACTTGGAAAGCATTGTGTGTAGAGTCAAAAACGCAAGAAGTCATACAAAATAAATCAAGAAGCACATAGAAGTAACTTCAAAAATAAAGGTCAAAAGTAACTTTACTATGCTGTTAACTTCGGAAACGCTCCCTGTTTTCAATATAAAAGCATTTTATATTTTGCAGCATTTCTTACTCATCAGATTGATGATGAAACAATCTTGTGGCGTTAATACGTTTTACGGGACATACCTTTGATTCAACGCAACACGAAAGGGAGCGCCGGGCTGAAGGCACGAAAGCATTGCGTACTATTGTTCCATCAAAATATTCTTTTTACCTCTTTACTTGCACTGCTTTTGCGACTATACGCCTATTACGCAATGCATATGGTGCAATGAACCTCCAAACAGTGTATGTGAAAATTCTGACAGGCAACGAAGTGGCATTTAGAGTTGATAATGAAGAACCTGGATCAATTCATTCTGGCGTGCTCCTGAAATTAATGGATGTTTAAAAGTTGTATCGAAAGTTTAAAAATCGTTTCAAGACTATTCCTGAGACCATCAGACTAGTAACCGCCATACCCAGTTAGTTATGAGCAATCTTAAGTTCATAATTTCACATTACCTGGCTGCGAAGAAATCTGGGTTTTGGATTGACGCAGAGATTTCTGCGACTGGTCCAGATGCATTCGCTCTATTTGGGAGGTAATATCCTCCAGACATCCTGCCGGGTACAACACACCCACGGATAATGTTCTACCCAAGCACACTCATATTGATCAATAGACTGAAACCGTGGTGCAGCGGAGTGACTTGAGCGCTATGTTCAAGTTAAGTTCAACATAATAAGGCCTGCACGTGTGTGACGTAACAATCGTCTCTACGATTAATGAAATGTTTCGCGCAGTTGCAGCGGTTGTTATGATAATTCTATACGCTCGTTGGTGATCGCGAGCACGCTTGTGTTGCGTCTGAAAGCTGTCAAATCTTTCCTAGAGACAAAAATCCGGATTACGAGATGTGGAAACAGCAGATTTTATCCGGTATTGACGAAGATCCCGATTAAAAAATCCGTTTAAACCGAACGTTTTTATAAAGAAAAACGTTAGAAATCATTCGTACCAGCAGTTTTATCCGGTTATGGCGAAGATCCNGATTAACCTAATACGGATTAACCGAGGTTTACTGTAGTTAAAAGAATGAAATTTAAAACAAATTTTGTGTTNTTAATCTTGGTTGTTGTTTATGGTTTCAAGGATTCCCATAAAGACACGACTGAACCAGTTCAGAATGTCAACTACTAAGCATTTTTTCAATGTGGAAAGTGTGAAACTTTGTAGTTTCTTCATGGTGAATGCAGGGAAATGGGGCGCGAAAATGAAGAAGTGGGGCCGATGCCAACTTGCTATCGCCAAATTTTATGTGTTGCCAGCCTTGCCTTCCCAACTTTCAGTGTTTTTAAAGTTTTGTATCATGAACACCCTTTTGCATTTTCTCCTTCTGATATGTCAGTCATGCCGTAGTCTCAGGAACGAATCCATGGGTGGCTGTATCTTAGGCTCGATCATCACGGTTGGCTGAATATGATGACGTCATCAACGGGCCCCTTTTTAGTCTTGCCTCGGGCCCCCCAACCCTAAACCCACCACTGCTAGGCAGTCCCACACTGAAGAAAATGTTCAACAGCGCAACAGTTATGGAAAAACTTCTTCACTGGTTCAAAATTTACAAGGACGCATTTCCAAATTTGTTCAGCCTAATCCATGCAACGGTTACCATTGATGCATCAAATGCTTTACGAAGCAACATTTTCGACCTTTCAGCGTACCCTCAGACAGTGGCGTATCTATCCAAAATGGCGCCCATGGCAAAGTTTAAATATGCGCCCTTTTTAATAATTGAAACATTAGATATAGGCACAGTTTTTTCGAAAGATAAACTATGAAGTAGGTGAATATTTTGAAACAGAAAATGTATGTTTATTTTTGCTTTAAACGTTTCAGCAAATAAAATTGTGAATTGCCCATAATGATCATAACATACTTTCATACTCATTTATTTTTGTTATAAAGATTATAAAAACATTCAAATAAAAACGATACATAATTGTGTGTTGTGTTGGCTGACCGAATTTCAAATCTTGCAAAAAAATAACATCACATATTGCAACTACGAACGATAATTTTTTTGAACTGAACCACATTTAATTAGGAGGGTACAATAAATTGTGTGTACAAGAGCAACACCACGTTTGAACGTGCAACATCCAAACCANTTGACAGAAAAAGCTAGCTCATCTCTTCGTTCATGAGCAGTGTTCCCTCCAAGGTGCGCAAATGCGCAGTACCACCAGANAACTTGCGTAGCGAAATCTCATTCTCGCGCACTTATTTCAAATTTGATACTGTATATCGGTGTTTTTTTTAAGTTTTTTAAAAGGGTGNCGTGGTGGAGCTTTAGGGTGTCAACATCATTTTCCCTGCTNTGTCTGATACTTTTAACTCATTTTCACAAAAACGCAAGTTTCCGTCCAAATATGCTTAATTATTTGAATACGACATTCACTTTTGACAAACAAACTAAAGACAATTTCATAAATAGAACGGTTCAATGTATAGGTCTAAACACTCATTCATTTGCTCGTTTTCGTGCCGGCTGTTTCATTGGGGAGAATGGCGGGGGCAGCAGCCCTAGAACTCGAAATACCTCACGATTAACGGCAATCTCAGATAGTTCTGCTTGCTCCACACCAAGACGGACCAAGCAAGGTCGGAGATGTAGTCACGCCACCTGGTCCTTGGAAAAATTTTGGGCCGCTTTCCAGTGGGTGTAGACTGTAGCCCGAAGGACGTACTTCACCAATCTTTCCTGGGACATTTTGGACACACAGCCGATCTAAGATAGCTGGGATCTCTCGATTCGGAGAAGTGGCTTGACATCCTGGGAGTTACGGATTTCAGACCTGTGCTCTTTGTCACGAAGTGTCTCACCGAGAGCTCTTCGCAAATATGCTGTTTGTTCTTTTGACAGTATTTTTTCAGTCGTCACCTAATATTCATGAATACAGGTGAGGATCGGAACAACAAAGACCGTTTTGAAAACTATAAGCTTTGCGCACTTTGAAAGCACCCGTTTCGTCACCACGGAGCAATAAAGCTCACGCAGAACTGCGTTTGCTTTACCAATCCGTGTATCAATCCCTTTGTTCCGGCTTTCGTCACTCGTAAATACCACCCAACGGTACTTGAACGTCTCTGCCTGCTGCAGTGTATTTCCGCTCACTTGCAGAAAACACTGCCTTGGGTGTCTTAAGAGACATGTTACCTCAATCTTTTTGGAGCTGATTTTTGTTCCGTTTTGGTCGCACGCATCAGAAAACCGATCAAATGCAAGCTAAAGACCCTGTTGCGAAGATCCACGCATGCCGTACCAATTCTTCCGGAAAAAGCAAACTGTTCATCCTGCAGTTCCCAATAGTAACACCCTTGTGGAGGCGTCTGTGACTGTCGTCTTTGACTGTATCCNATTCATATAGACCNGGNCTCCTCAATTTTTTGGGAGAGACCACATAAGCTNTTGCACAACAGTTCGTGGGCCAGACATCTTGCGTCATAGGACTTTNCGGGATATGTAACACTCTACCAAAGCAACACATTTTTCNTAAATACATTTCTTTCATTATTGGCAAAGTGCGTTTTGCGGCCGGGTGAAAAGGCTTCGTAGGTCGGATTTGGCCCGCGGGCCGTAGTGTGGAGAACCCTGGTATAGACTATGAAGAGGAGTGGTGACAGCACACACCATTGTCGGAATCCAACACCAACGCTGAACGGTTTTGAGTTAACTCCGTCGACAAGGACACAATCTTCTGAACAGGAGTATAGTTATTTGGCAGCCAGCAAGAGGCGGCCGTCAACACCGTACTGCCACAACATCCCCCAAAGCTTTTTACGAGGAACCCGGCCATCTACTTTCCCGAGGTCTACAAAACATGTGTTTAAAGTCTTTGGCATGCTCCCAGGATTTATCGAAAATTTGCTGGAGAGTGGAAATTTGTTTT
>JGI24021J15306_10008674_pt1 | contig 12519 bp, 7 predicted proteins | sample Ectturendosymbi1_FD_15306 | JGI IMG/M metagenome (IMG submission 15306) | reverse complement strand
AAGACTTGCTGAATCCGTAGAGGGTTTGAACAGCTCTCTAGCTCAATCGCCTGGCGAGTTATAGGATTGCAAATTTCTACAAGAAAAGTGGCGCACGCGGGACTTAAAGGATGTTGTTTGGTTTTGCGTCATATAGCAAGTGCTCTATGTTAAACGATCCTCTGGCCTTACATTAGTGACTAGTACATGAAGTACAATTCGGGTTATAAAATTTTTGCATGATGTTTACAGGCAACTTTGTAGTTCTCCGTGTCGTGAAATCTGGACCTTTGAAAAACCCCACATGCCTGTCTATAATTGAGCGAATGTTGTAATTCAGAACTTTTTATGATGGTGATAGTTACGTTTATATTATAACTAACATATGTGCATCATGGCTAGAACTGCTTTCTTAGAGAGAAGGCATCGTGTTTAAAGCACAATTGCTCTGTAGCTTTTGCAAAAAGGTCGTACCGCCATTGACTGAGCACGACGACGTCATCGAGGCACAAACTAAAAATTGCATGCGTAGTCATATCGTCCATGCTACGTCACTGCAGTATAAATTTGACAATGGCGCGGCCAAAGTAAATACCCTCGGTAAAGATACAGTCAGTGCATCTTCGTGTTGCTCAAATCGCAAGAAAATAACAAAATGTAAATCTTTCAGTAATCATTTTTTGAAACAAACATGCTTGCATAAAAATCAGTCAACAAACAGCAAGATTTTTTGTGATTACAATCAGCACCTGAGTAGAAAGTCGGCTTGCATTCACAATAGAGATCTTCTGGTTCTGCACTTTCCTTTCACAAAATGCTTGAACAAGTTCACCTACAAGATTTGACATTGGACTGGAAAATAACTCCTTGACATATTCTCCATGCACCATTTCTGAAGGTTTGAAATGCATGACTTACTCGTTACAAATCATGTAGCGATGTTCAGAATCAGTGCATTTGGTTTGAAGTGAAAAATGTTGTAACGTATTAATCGCATCAAACGATTCGGATAAAAATAAAAAGAAAAAGCTTGCTGTTTTCAAACACATAGTGAAGCGTTCATCCAAGTCCGTGATTTTTGTCTTTTTTGCTACCTCTGTGTCCTGTGTATTTACAAATCTTAATCTTGCACATATCTATTGCTTTTGACCAGACCTGGTCACAAAACTGTGAAAATTTTAAACAAAACAATAACAACACATAGCAAACCTAACTCTTTCATATCTGTCATATTCGCTTTGAAATTAAATTGGTTAGTTCACGGTAATCAAATCATTGCTGAAATAGCGACAAAAAGTCTTTTATAAAGATTTTTCCAGGAAGTTTCACCAGGGCGACCTAATATGACCGCAGGCAGCAATTGGAACAAAGCAAGTAAATTTTTGCACAGTCGTATGACGCTTGGTCGCAACACAACCACCAAACCCATGAAGAACAAGAAACCCATAAGCTTAAGCAAGACTCTCTTCAAATGGTGACATATACTGAGTAACACTTATTTTTGTGAGTGAATTACCTGGATTAAAATATTTAGTAAATAATAACACGTACTATACATTTTGAAACGAAATATTTTGGTACTAATAGGCGATCAACATCAATCAAATGTGGCATCAAGTTTTTAATGAACTTCGCTTGTTATCTAGCTTTTTTGAATTCCATGTTCATCACTCCAAAATATTGAAGGAGTTTAATTTTAATGTAAATTATTTGTTTGTGAACAGACACGAAGTCCATAGCATAAGCACACACACTCTGCATAACGCAGGTCGACAAAAACAGACAAAACAGAACGTTTTACAAGGCATTGGAGCCGGCGTTATCAAGAGTTACAGACACTTTTTGCAAAAGCGTTGAAGGCAGAACCACAGGGTTACAAACACATTCCTAACACTATTGTTAGCTAACACGTAACACTTGTGACAACACTACTGCAGATTAAGGCGCCATCCCTAAACTGGTCGTCTGGTCGAGTCCAGTTAAAATGCGAATGCGTTGTGACATGACGCGCCATCGATCAAACAAACACTGCAATGTTGGAGCCTTCATTCACAAAGTAAAACGTAATTGTAGTGTTCAAAGAATAGGGACGAATACAAACAATCTGACTGCATCAAAGCACGCAGCCATATGTTATTAGACTTTCTGCATCTTTCGAGAAACAAGACCAATCCTCTTTGGTTTGGTGTAACAACCTGGTCAGATTGTCGAAACTTCGCATACTGCAGACCGCCTTAATTAGGCTGTTAGAGTAAAACTTCTTTAGCCCTTTAGGTTCCGCGATTTGGCCAAGTTTGGTAGGTCATGACTCGCCAAGCGATTGAGCTAGTGAGCTGTTCAAACCCTCTTAAGATGCGGCAAGTCTGGTATATTAGATCAAAAACTTTGGTAAGTTTTGGATTTTGTTTTTTTGTGGCTGACGTTATAAAAAGAGCAGTTTTAGTGTTTTGGCCCACTTTATCGGGCCCTGGATCCCGACCGAATGGGTCAACTTTTTGGCTCAAATTTTTTTGGAAACTAGGCTAGAATCCGAGTCTTTAGAGCGCTTGATTGACTGTCTAGCACTTTTGGGTTAAAACATTATGTTGACTTGCAATGAAGTGTATAAATTGCTTTGGTTTACAATAAAGTTGCTGCTTCCTTACAGCAAATCCATGAAGTATTTTACATAGGCGCAATCAGTGTCCAGCGATTCGATACAGCAAAACTAAACTCTTTCATATACCTGGCAGAAATTAGCTAAACTACTCTTGCTGCAAAATACATTTAATGAGTTTTTGTGAAATTGTCGTCGTTTTTTCATCACTTTCACTGCCAGGCGATATATTAGCCAAGGTGACTTTGATTGCCAAGTGGTTTTGGGTTGATTCAGCGTGTTTTTATACTGTGTAAACAAACAAATTAAATATATGTTTCGAAAAAGTGAAATAAAGACGTCAATAATGTTTTTAACACATTAATTTCCGGTAAATTTGGCGTTTTTCTGTTTTCTGCCACTTGAACAACAAATGTAAACGCATTTGAAAGAAACGGATTGAATATTGCAATTTCTTTTGAACGAAATATTTTCCGCCGTTTTGGGCAGTTTTGCTATTTTTCTTCTGCACCAAAAAATGATAAACTGCAAATATATTTGTGTGTTGCTGCCTTGGCATTTCTTGTGTCTGTTTTTCTTCATAGAATTTCACAGTGACACCGGGAAATTCCGAAATAGGTGGTTCTCGTAAGTTTAACAACATTGCGCAAAATCATATTTTTGAAACGATGACGACAAAGCCCTTGAGAGCTTATAGACAACAGCATCCTCTATCTCTGCAACACATCATCGTATACGAGGTGTTGACATGTGACAACCACTGCAGACGCTGTTCTTTCCATGCCTGTATGAAATCACCATCGATTTGAAGTTCACTTGTCTATATCAACACAACACAAGAAACGTTTAACTGTGAGTGACGTGAGGCTGATCGAGGCTTTCCCAGTAGCGTTCCAGATACAAGTTTATTAAAACTATTTTGCGTTATAAATACTCGCTAACTGCTCCCTGAAGATTGAGTTAAGTTTGAAGACTTGCATGGCGAAATGTACCGTAAAGATTTTGATGAATATGATAGTTTTTTGTCGATTTCTTATGTCACTGCTTTGTTGTCACTGATACGATCAGGAGTAAAGTGGATTATCATGAAAATAATGCGTGCTGTTTGAATGACGTCAGCGTTCTGAATATCATTACACGCTTCTGTGAGGTTTCGGCGAACTTAAAAGTGGGCAGCTTGGCATTTCAGTCGCATGGCAAGTGGCTGACCTGTTGAACACTCAGCGAAAGAACAGTGTTGGCACAGTGGCCTGTTTCACTTGTGCGGGTTAGCAGATTACGAAATATTGTGAAGTTTATCCACACACATAATCCAAGTGAGGAGCACGAAAACTCTAGCGTGCTTATATAACTCCAAACACCTGCAATTAAACATAGTATGCTGTCACCAAATCGAATTCCAATAAATAGTCGATGAACACCACCAGGGCCTACGAGAGGACAAGAGGTACATCGCACGCAGTAGGAAAAACATGATAGCTGTTTCATCTACATTGATATTCTGATTGCTATACAAATAAGCTATATAAATTTCGAAGAGGGCCTCAGAAGCTAAGAGAGCCAGACATTGGTCTTCGCACCCCTGGTAAAATTCTCTCAGAGGCCCTGAACACCACGGAGCTCCATCGTCAAAAAACGTATTCTGACACAAACGCTTATAGCAGCGTTAACATGCACAATATTGACAACGTTTCATTTTAAAGTTTATGTAATAGTCCCCTTTCAAATCAAGTTGTTGATTGAAGCAATTTTCCAGTTTTTTGTTAGTTCAGTATTTCGCAGTCGCTGTACTTCCGAGTGCTTCGATTATTCTGGAGTGGTAGAATCGAACATCTGTGGCTTAAGTGCATTGCTTCTTTGCAATAAGACCCTTGTGTCTCCATAGCTGCGGGAGTCTGTGCAAAACAGAGAATCAACCTGTTTAATGCCTTCATATGCGTTTGGGTTACTGAAAATTTCACACGACCCGGCAGCAATACAACTCGGCTGTGCTTCTAAGCACTCGGTACCTTACCTCTCAATGACACGCTGGGCGAAATTACAGTCAAATCATGTTGTACTTTTTGCACATTTTCTTCAGAGGCAAATACCATGAAGCGGCGTGTATTGTCGAATAAACAAGGTAGCCACATGTATGACAATTGTGATGGAAAAATGCTCTACATCAACGAACGCTAAACGCTGAACCTCAAGGCATCGCAAAAGAAAACTTTCGGTAATATCAAGATTGCAGTTAGATGTATCTTGACAATATGCGCAGCAAGTGTGTAAACAAGGTATGACGATGTGAAGCAATTTACAATCAAGCTGCATTCGCTTCTTGATGAGAGTTGCGAATTTAGTGCTGATAGACATTCACTTTCCTGTGCATTTAAACAGCAAAGCCGTTTCAATTTTGCTCCATTCAACTGTTTTTGGTCAAATATTTGTTTTCAAAGCTCACTTCAGGGCCAAAATATGTATGACCTTGTACACTTTCCGCCTTGTCTTTGGGAACTCATATCATTGCAGTGGGATCACAGCTCACAGTGATAAGCGTTTGTAACATGTACAATATAAAATACCAAAACAACTTTTGGTCTTGCATTCTGAATGATTGAAAATCTTCGTTCTTTGTTGCTTTAATGTTCCTATTACATGGTACAAAATAAAAGGTTGTAGCAGCAGATCCTTTTTCCTTCTTTCCTTATTTTACGCCCATATCGACGCGTTTTCTCTAATCTTCGATCTTGTTGACGAGTCATCAAAAATATTGACAAACTTTTACAGCGNTTCTATGAAGCAGAAGAAAACAGGCGTTTCGTTCCTGATCTACAAGCAAGAAAACATGCAATGAATTATATGCCGAAAACACCACAGCATCTGACGGTACGACTAAAATTTCGATTGTCAAATAGTTTGTTGAAATAAGATCGAAGGAATGTTACGTTGTCTGAATGAGTGATAGATGATGGTGTGACATTCGCAGAGGTCGTTTTACCCACACATTAATCTTGCATGTTGCTAACGGTTGCATTTAAAGCCACGCTGATTGTTCGCTAACGCATTAGAATTTTCTATGCATCGTCAAAGCAAACGTTAACATTCACGATGACTCAAAAACAGTTTGTACAATGCAAACTTGCCCCTGCGCTCACAGCAAAGCTTGGAAGCGAGTCATCGCCGCTTCGTCTCAAATTATGGTACACTATAGTAGACTGTTACGCCCTGTTGAACACGTTGTCCACTTTCCGTTTATCACGATTTCCGCACTTTACTGTTTTGGGGAAAAATTTGGGAAAATATGTACATTGCGGGTTTGTAAAGAACGCAATCACTGGCTTTTACGCGACGCTGTACAGTTTTTACAATGCTTTGCCTTGCCAGTGAATTCGCGAAGTAAAGTCGTATTGATGCGTGACCATAACAATGAAGACAAACGAGCTGACCATCCACTGTATAGAAATCACTGGTTGCAACCACTGGGTAGGCGCGGCGATGAATACGGGATGAACCACGAACGGAATATGTGCGCGAAGAATGGCACCCGTGTAAGTGGCGCGAAAAAACAGTAATAGAGTGAGTACGGCTTGTGATCTCTATCGTTGCTTACTGCCACAGTGTGAAGCTATGCGCGCTTCCCGCTCGGGCTCTCCGATCAACTCCACTGCAAAATCGCGCAACAAACATTTTTCTCGTTCTCACAGTTTGCCGGTACATAACACGGAATTCCTGCTGAACGATGCATAGTTCATCGTTTACTTCTTTTTTCTGTTTACGATTATCTACAATAATAAATTCTTGCACTGACCGGTTGCCGAACTTTTAGCAAAGATGACAGTTAGCCATCTATGGGCAGTTTTTACCTCAACACGTGGTGCAAATGAAAAAAAAGTTCCTAAAACAAAAAGCACTGCTTACAAATATTTATGGAACGAAAATATTTTCTCCGAGAACATTAGACAGAACACTGAACTGTTCCACTCGAAAACAATTGCAAAATGTACTTTTTACAGATACGAATTTTAGAAGCACCGCGTTGTTTGCTCTGTGGCAACGTCACAAGAGCAAACGGTAGTTTTTTCGCCAAATCCGTTTGCTCTTTTGAAACTACGTCGGTTGATGGTCCCATGCCAGGATCGGGAAACATGCGACAAGTTTATGACAATGACTGCAATCTGGGCACTGGTGCGGTCGCAATCGTTACAGACGTGGCCAAAAATACAAGCAGGCCTATGACAGAAAAGTTTGTTCTGACATGAGCATTCACACAAATTATGTGTGAAAACCATCGCCAGCATCAACAGTTGTCAGAAAAAACAAGACAAATTCTTTGAAGTGAGTTTGTTTGTAACAAAGCGTACTGTAGTTGTCGAAAACGACACCTTCCCGCAGTTGGGTCCCCGCAGTTTGCTGAGGTTACGGAATTTGTCCCCGCCCTTTGCCAAGATGTCGGAAATGACACATGAACGTCAGGGGACAAACTTGCAAGTCTTGGATTAAGCGCAAGGAAAACAAAACAAAATTTAAGAATCACCTTGCATATGATTTTTGAATACTGTTTGAATAAAAAATAATTTTGAAGTTTAAATATGGTGTTCGAATAAGGACTAAAGATGCATAAATAATGCAAAATTGATTTCCTAATGAAACACTTTGCATCGCGTTTAGATCGCTCGTCAAGACGTAAATTCAAGATATTTCAGGTACCGTAACATTTAAGCAAAGTATGTACATTTAGTTGCTTGCTCTCCTGTGCAGTTTTGAGGCGAAGTTTTCTCATTACTCCGTCGTTTGAGCTGTAGGTGCTATCCACTACTTCACCGCACTAGATTTCGGAGCAGGTGTTGAGCAGCCATTCAGTTGTCTCGTCATCCAAAACCGTCATGACGTGCAGTCCATGGGGAGGTCGATGGATTGGACATTGGATGACGACATGTTCGACAGTTTGTTCTTCTGCGTCACATTCACAGGCCGCAGAGGAGGCCAAACCGCATTTGTGCTAACAGGAGCGGGAAAGTCCGACGCCGGTGCGGAGCCGGTTAAGTCAGACCCAGGCTGTTCTTGNAAGGGGGAAGGGCCTCTCGTCACTCGAGGTTTGGACAGGAGCTGATCCGCACGTTCCGAAAACTTAAAAAATTCCCGAAACTATTGAAACTCAACCTTGAACTGGTTACATCATGGGCTTGAAATAGACAGCCTACATTACTGTATTGTAAAAGACAATTTACCTTTAGCAAACTCACTGGGAATCCGAGCGATCGTGCGAAGTCTCGCCTGTCACAATGGCAATTATTCGTAGAGTAAGGTTGGAGAGCTCAGTTGTCCAAAAGCTTATCATCAATCGAGACTTTTCGAACAAAATTTACGGAGTTGAATTGCACGAAATACAATACACTTAAGCCGAGGTGGGGGAAAAACGCAGGATCAAACGATTGGAGAGAAAACCAACGTTCATTTTGTTTGCATTGAATCAACATGAAAAACAAACAAGTACCTAAGTGCTTTATCGTAAGTCACGTAGTCAAAAGGTGTAGCACTGACGCAAATGAAATATAGTCTGGAATCACGCAAATAGTAAGCTAGCTTCGCAAAATTAATGGATTTCGTTGTGAAAAATTAGGGTACTTTCCAGTTCCCTGTCTATTCAAAGGAATCCTTTCACAACTAAGAATCAGCTGACACTTCGCCTATTGAGTGTTATCAACAGCTATTATTCAAATATAATTACAGTTTGTTAGTTTCTTCGTTGCTGTCACCATGGGAATTGGAAGAAATAATTAGCTATCTTTTGCTAAAGACAAAACAAAAGCTTAAATAACAAAGACAGTATTGTCTCTGTAACAACGCGTTGCGGCTCACTGCTTGACATTTGTAGTTCAAGAGTGGGTTTGAGATCTGAACGCTACGCATTAATAAAGTCAACGGCGCCGTCGGCGTGGCCGCACACAATTATAAACCCAAGTTGAACGCAGTTACAAATTACGTCGCCCACTTACTTGCAGCGAAGCAACTGAAAACCGTTTCTTCTTGTCAAAGGTTTGCTGACCCCGATCTCCCTACCCTTGAGTTTCGGCTTCTCTATAAAACTAAACATACAGAGCTAAATGTAGAGAGCTGTAATAATCAGCATTAGAGCTGATTATGAGCCGCAAATCTATAATGAACGGAACTCGTTTATGAAAAATATTTCAGAAGAAAAAAATATTGTGCGTTGCTCACTTTGCACACGACTTGGGTGCCTAACCAATCAACTGCTTAAGACACCAACTGCAAGATCTGGCCCTATACGGAAGAAATGGCCACAGATCCGAGAGTGCTGGAGTCAACTCCGGCAGAATTCTGCGTATTATTTGGACAAGGATCCGGAGCCGGAGCACAAATTTGTGAAAATCCCGACCGGATCCGGAGTCACTTTCTATTTTCGGCAGTAGCAGGAATCTGCATGTTTTTTGTAAATGTCATTGTTTAGTGAAACATTACTGATTTTCGGTTGCATCGATGGTTGCCGGAGTCTGGACAGGAGTTGGATTCTCGAATTTGAAAAAATTTTGGACACGGATCCGTACCCGGACTCAAAAATCTTTGAACAGGAGCGGAGTCGAAGTCTGAAAATGTGAAACCGGCCACTGCTGCTACAAGAAAACTACGGCAGAAAATTATGAAGAAACTAGGTGGTTGAGTTTAACAAATCTCATATGAGAAGGTGTTTTAGTGAAAAAATTCAAACTTTTCTTACTTTTGTGCACTCCAGGCAATTCTTGAACATCTTTTCATTAGCACAAGTTCATTAGAGTTTATAATGCCGGTCAAAAAATTCGCTAAAGTGGTTTGCAAGCCTAAACCAAAGATTTTATCTCACATTGCAATTTTCAAATTTTGATTGCGCAAGTAATATTTTATATAATATAGCTGCTGAACTGTTGCTTTTTGACGTCTATCTGTCAGACTCCGTTAGCAAGCTTTTTCATATGCATATGTGTCTGCATGCTCATCTGCCACTTTGTTTCTCAACTGTAAATTTTGGAACTTCAAAACAAGCGCATTTTGTTGCAAGTGCAACTTAAGATTTAGGGTTTTGCTCTTCCAATCTTTGTTTGTCATATGTCCCTTTAAAATCACGAGTGCACCAGTGCGTATCAAATGCATGTAATAAGAACTCGATTCGAAATATACGGCATTAAACAGCAACAATTCCTCAAGTACCTATATTTGAAACGGATTATTTGCAAGGTGTTTGCTTACCTATTCTTCTACACCTTTTTCCATATTTAGTTGCAACGTCTCGCAACAAGGAGAAACACACGATTTGGAATCAAACCCCAATGATTTAAATACATCTGAATCATTGGAAAGGTTATTTTTATAGAACAGCTGGTGTGCAAATATTGTCCACTAATTTTCCATGAGAACTTGTACGAAGCGATTGGTGATGAAACCCTTTCATTTTAAATGTAAATTAGACTCGCTTGTTGCGACTCGAATAACAAAGGTTGCTCTTTACCTCCTTGTCGGGACTATAGGCAACCTTTGTTTGGGCAGTCATATATAAGCGACCAGAATCACGCGCAGGCAGTTTTTGGATTCCAGGCAGAAAAGTGAAAGAGTAATTAAGTGCTTGAAGAGCATGAGACTGTGAACAATGTCCTTGATCAGCATTACGGAACTTCTTAAGAGTTCAACGTACAAAGTACTCAATATCTTTTCGTAGTTACTGTTCACATCCAAAATATTTGTAACCTACTCCACAGGTTTCAACTTCGGTTTCTAAGTTGAGCGTTTGGAATAAACTAAAAAGATAGACATTTTATGAATATTTTTGGAATGCAAACCCTGAACTCATTTGTGCAGCACCTTTATGTCGGCTAGCAACTAGCCTATCAAATTCAATAACATTTCTGCGCAAATTTTGTCGTGAAATACACTCTGCGAAGGCAAAGTCGCTACTGCATATATCTGCACAGTAAAAAACTACACTGTAAACAACAGTGCTTGGCAATGCCCTAAAAAAATTCGGCCGTAAGTTCAACCTAGTCAGTTTCATTGCATTGTTGAAGATATTTTTGTAAGTTAAACACTTAAACTAACGTGAAAATTTTGTGAAAGCCAGGAGTAGGAGAAAGGTTTTGGTAGAGACGTAGGATTGTCTGTCAGCTCTTAGAGGAGTAAGTACAGCAACTTACTGTATTGAGTATAAAAACGTGTTTTGGCATTAACTACTGGTGGCTGTCAGTGAAAATGAAAACTAAAAAATACATCTATTTATAAAAGCAAACTTTGCGTGGGCTTTCACACCAATCTTACGGTTCTGTACAAAGCGTTTGATTACAGCAAAAACAACCAGCTTTGTAGTTTTTCGTGCCAATATACATTCTTTTATGACTGCTCAGCAATTTTGGTTGCAGTCAAGCTTATGGTTTGAAGAAACGTCAATGAAAATTTCGAAAGTACGAAATTTTGCTTCATTTTGCCATAGTCCTAAGCATGACTCGACTTTCTTGCTGATGTTAACACTTTTGTCCCAAAAGCGCTGTATGTTGCCCAGTAGCTGTCTATCCATCATCTAACCATTCTATTTAGAGATGAGCATTACGCCGTGCTGAGCTAAAGCAGTCCTCGGTGAAGAACACATTACTAAGGCTAGATAAAAGGGGTTATGTTTTTTCACAACCAACAAATATCATGGACAAATCTTCCATATCCAAAATTATGAAAGAAGAGGAATGTAATTCTCTAATAAAAAAGAGAGAATGGGGATGAGATTACCTTGATTTCTTACATTAATAAAACACAGCTCATAAATGATCGTATTGTCTCTTTTCCCCTTTCGTTCCAGAACAGCGTGTCAACAGCCAGCTGCCCGAAAGCAATTGTATTAATTTAAACGCGACAAAAGCTTTTGAATGCATGCACACAAGTGGACGACAAAGACAGAACAAGGAAAGGCGCAAGGCAGAACAAACACAGCAAACCGAACTAATCAGGGCAGAGACTTGTATTTCTACTGCTGCAGCTTCGTGCAACTGGTGCAAAACAAAGACTTTGCTCTGCTTCGCAATAGAGTTTGGGAGATTTCTTGTTGTATTTTGTATAAACCGTTTTTGACATTATTGCCATCAATACCAGCAATTTAATTTGCTGCATGTTTGTGGCACTATCAATTAAATTAATAAGCCATGCAGCCGAATACCTAACAGTTTTCGGTAGTCATGTTTGTAACCTTAATTGCCAACTAGACAACTTGCCTACCGTTCCAACATAAAAATAAACATTTTTCTACTTTTATGTTCGTAAGCTTCGGTAGTTGTTTCTGCATGTAGGATTTAAACCANTTTGTAACATNTACTTTTGCNTGTTATGAGTCTAATATCTTAGACACATTAGAATAAGTGNTACCAAACCTTGAAACACTTATTCTTTGTGTCTATGCTATTATACTGACAACAAGCAAAAGCAAAATGTGTCTATACCAGTGATTCCCAAACGCCGTGCCGCGAGGACTCCTCTACCGTGCCGCGAAGCGACAGTGCTGCACGGCAGTAAATATAAAGCGAAGATTGATTTTTGGTGTTTCCGAGCAACGATCTGCGGGCCAAAGATGAGCGTACTATCATATTTTGCGATCCAGATCCAGTCCTGATTTTTTAGAACTCAGTCCAAGTCCAAAATTTTTCAAGTCCAAATGAAGTCGGGAACATTGGGAAAAATGCAGCCTTTTTACAACAAAAATTCCCCATTTTATTTCCATTAACTCAGTCCAAATCCTGTCCGGATCCTAAATTTTGAAGTGCTTTACACTCCGGATTTAATCCAAATTCAAAAAAATTTGCTATAGTCCGGATCCAGCCCAGTCCATCTCTGCTCCGGACCCACACTTGCACGCTGCAGAGTTCAGAAAACTTGATAGTGACAAAAGTGAGTCTTCGGAAAATAAACAACTATCAAGATCATAATCGACTTCAGTT
>JGI24021J15306_10008673_pt1 | contig 12520 bp, 6 predicted proteins | sample Ectturendosymbi1_FD_15306 | JGI IMG/M metagenome (IMG submission 15306) | reverse complement strand
TCTTGTTCCATCTTTAAAAAATGCCGTTGGAAAGATTAGAATTTTTGGCAAAACCAGAAATTAGATTTGCAAATTAGATTAAAATGAGAATCAGCGTCATTCTTCTCTAATTCATTGACTGAAAAAACGAGAATTATCTAGTTGTCCAAGCGTGGATGGTCATAGCATCCATGTAATTGGAACTAACCAGATATCAGGGATGACAGTGACCAAATGGTTTGATCACGGCACTATTCTTTGTTCCATGACATCATAACTAAATCACCTATTTATGAAGCTTCAACTGTTACTTTTATAGAACAATCCGGTTTTCGCTTTCTTGATACCTGTGAATATAGATTTTTTGCAACACGTAAGCGTGATCCTTCCTCGTGTGAAGTAATTATATTGGTCTATTTGGGATGTGCAATTATTTTCCCATTCAATTTTNCCGACTTGATTGACCTTTCCTACCACCCACGTANAAATCAATATTGACGCTTCTCTTCATAGTGTTTAACATTNAATTGTAAAGACGCTCGAAGCTTGNGGATCTGCATCCATCCAACACATCCCANAGAATTGAAGATATGCTATTTTCAATATCGACACTTTTTAGCCAAATAACGTCAAAAAATGTGCATATGATTTAGCTCACGACTAAGTTTAAATGTTGGAGAATACCGGTGCTGCTGCGCGCGATTATCACACGTGATGTGCCCAGGGCCGGATTAAGGGGGGCAGTTGCCCCGGGCCCTCCACTCCAAGGGGACCCCCCGTGATGACATTTATTTGTTTTAAATAAAATGTTCGTTTGAAAAATTGTCGTGATTCAAAAGAGATACAAGAATACAAACTCTATCTTCCAATGTTGCTTGAGTATCATTAATGATTTATCTGCAAGTTTGACTTCCTGCCAGTTTTAGTATTCACTACAGAATATAAATATTTTCAGTTTTATTCAATGCAAATATATTTGAATTTTGCTTGTAACTTTTCCCAATAAACGTTCATTTGGCATGGATTTATCTACTCGTTCATCACGCCTACTGCACAAGTGTCGCGAAAACGATACTATTTGCGTGCTTAGCAGCAAAGCTAGTTCTGCTGTGGTTGCTGCTTCATATCAATGATTCTGTAATTTTTTGTGCGGTCTGGAGATAACCGCAGCCGAACTGTGACCTTTGTTTCGTCATAAAGGGTAACATATGGTGGAAATGCACTTTTCCTCCGATGGCTACTATTCTTGCGTTACATCATAAACATATGAAGCCAGTGAAGCCATTTACACCACATGTCATTGCGTGGTCCGTCAGAAAAGGTTTTTGATCAGTCGATTTATAGAACGAAAGAACAGAAAACGAGATTACAGTGTTTAGGTTGCGCGATGCCGAAATCTGTTAATGCCATCAGCAGCTAAAACGGCAAAGTTTCCAAGGGGAAAAAGCGCAAGAATCTGCCAGTGTTAGCTAAAACGCCGCGACTGAAGCCTTTTTTTTCAGCGAAGCTTTTAAGAAGCAACGTTAAAACAGTGGTGTTAACCACGGCACCTTAAAATGTAGGCCAGTGCTTTTCAACAGGGGTTCCGCTGAACTGCAGGGTTCCGCAAAACATGTAGTGGGGTTCCGTGAGTTGGGTTATGTGAGGGGTCCTCGTTTTTAGGGAAAATAATTTCTTGATTCAGTATGTTGAAGCGTCATTATGAAATTTTTTAGATCACCGTGCTGCATTCAGACTCCAAGTAGGCCAGTTAGTTGTACAGGAGGTTGAGTGCAGGTGGCAGACAAGAAATATCGATAGTTGGTGCGTCATTTGTTGTTCATTGTTGTGCAACTAAGAAGGACGTTGTTGTTGCATCATAGTTATACGATGTTGCCGGTGCACAGTTCGCAGTGCTGTACATCGGAGTCAGGGTTGCCAGGTTGACCCTTTTGGGGCCAAATCTCATAAATTTGGTCCCAAATAACCCTTCCTGGCTCCAAAATTTTCATTTGGCCTTTGGCTCATTTTTGGCCCTTTTCCAGGATAGATTTGGCCCCTTGCAAAAATTAGATCTGACCACCCCGGCTCCTTTCCCGAGAAGCCATAGTTTTTCACATGTTTGACTAACTGATTGCAGATTTTCACCAAATTCCTAAATATTGAAGGTTTTCGATTAGAAAATTTTGTTAGGTTCGTTAGACTTTCTGAGTTAATGTGAAAGCAAGTTCATCAGAATACCCAGGCTGGGTGTTACTTGCAGCAATTGCAGAGGTAGCAGTTAGACCTGTTACGTTACCTAGCTTATACTGTTATTTATAGGTGGTGCACATGTTTGTCGGTTTTGTTCAGATTGTTGTTGATCGCTTTGGTACTTATCGAGGATGGTAAATTTATCTCAGTTGATGGCTACACATGGAAAGTAAGTTGTTCTGTTAGGATCTTTTATCATGTACTTGCTTTGCTGTTGAGCTACAATTGTGATTGAAGAACATTGCTCTTTCATAAATTGCTAAGTACGGGTTCATATGACGCTGTAACTGCTGATAAATTTGGAAAAAATGATTGGCCCTTTTTTGGTGCCTTGTCTTAGAATTTGGCTCTCTTTTGGCTCTTTTCGGAGCTAGATTTGGCCCCTTGACAAAACGTACGTCTGGCAACCCTGATCAGAGTAGTAGAGAGTGACTACGGACTAGAGCTGCTGTTCAGCCTTTGTGGAATGAAGTAAACAGTGTGAAAGCCAACCTTTTACTGTTTAGTCAAGCCAGATGAAACAAATAGCAAATAGCATATTTTCTTATGTGAAACGAAATAATAACAACAGCGAAGGTGTGGACGGTAATGAGCAGTGTAGTTCAAATGTAAAAGAGGCGCCTAATCCAAGGCGGACCAAATGTAATTCAACTGCCAAAGTTTGAAAATGGGACGACACATATTTGAGATACGGGTTCTTTTTGCGAAATTTTGAATGTAGCAGATACGTTCCAGAAATGCAAGAACAACCGAGTCATTAAATTTTTTGATTTTTGACTTCTGTAATAACTGTTTACTTGTTGAAGTGTCTAATAAAGAAATATTTGATTTTCTTACAAATAATTCGTGTTTTTAAATTTTTGTTAAAGAGGGTTCCATGACAAACGCGAAAGTATATCAGGGGTTCCATGATGACAAAGACTTTGAAGAGCACTGATGTAGGTGAAACTCACGATACAAGTTTCGAAGCACCTTTCACACTCAGGCTGGCTGGCCATATTGACATGTTATTTTTCCGGTGTTTTGTTTGTGATCTTTGGTTTCTGTTTGTTGTTCGGGTGAATGTTGTTTCTTGCCGAGCCACTCTCTAGCCTATGGAAATGTTTTTTCATAGTAAGGATACACTGTAGTGCTTACATCATAAATTTTCTTCTCGAAGCTAACTATATGTGCAGCTGAGTATCGTATTTATTCGATTGTAAGCCGCGGCTTATAAATCTTTTTCATCATTTCATGCGGCTCACAATCAAGGGCGGCTTATATTTTGTATTTCTGTACTTTATCGAATAGTTTAGATGACGTTCTGTCTTTCCTTGGCTACGTTTTGTCGACCAAACTCTTCTTTTGCATTCGATTTTCTTCAGCATCACATGCACATCTGTCACAGGCAGTGGCGTAGCCAACCCAAAAATTTTGGGCGGCCAAAATGTTTGATATTAGGCGAATAACACTATTTCGTTTAGAAAAACGCCTCTCAAAGCAGAAAATGACTATATTTTCCAAACATTTGGGGGGGGCATGGCCCCTTTGGCCCCCCTGGCTACGCCTATGGTTACAGGAGGGATTATGAGGAACATAAGGCAGTTGTAGTGGTGTAAGCATCATTAATACCGGGGTTGCCAATTAACGGGAAACGCACGAGTACGCGAACGTCGCGAATGCATCTCAGAGGCTTAGATATGCGGTTTACAATCAAGGGCAGTTTACATTAATTTCTAACACCATTTCGTGCGGCTTACAATCAAAGGCGGCTAACAATCGAGTAAATTCGGCAGGCACAAAATCAATTACCGGCAAAAACAAACGAGATCGTTGCGAATCAGCGAAAACAAATTTTACAAACGATGACGTTATGAAATACGCCATAGGGGTCCTCCAGTGAAAATTTCCCCGGGCCCCCCTACCCTTTAATCCGTCTCTGGATGTGCCCATGCCTAAATTGGTCATATACCCCTTTTATTGCTCTGCAGGTATCCATGGACCAAGATGGGAATATACTCCTTTTCTTTTGCGACATTTACCCAAGACCAAATTGGCAAATCTTTTTGTTACACGTCAAGAAAGCAAGGCCAAATGGGTAATTTAGCCCCGTCTAACTTGATAAACATGAAACGTATGCAGTTTTTAATAGGAATGTTCGTAATTTTAATAGGAATGAGCGCATAAAAATCCAGCAACTGAAAGAACTTAAACGGTAATTCTAAGTACTTCTAGTATTAAAAACTGGTTTTAATCGATTAAGCCACATGTTCTTAAAGGGTTTTGACTGGTTTTGTTAAGGGGGTCCACAGCTTTCTGCCAAATCGTCAAATGTGTCCACGACACTGAAAAGGTTGGGAATTACTTGTCTATCGCAAAACGATGGTTGATCAGTGCCGGATTAACAATAGTAGCAAATGTAGCAATTGCTACGGGCCCTGCCTTTTTGGGGGCCCCTCGGTCTTCTGGCAGTAAGTCTCATTTATTACATTTTATATAAGATATTTTTCAATCTAAGAAATCAGTATTTTGCTAAATTTGACGTAAGTAGTAAGCAAAGGTTTTCAATTGAAGGCTGTCTGTGTACAGAAATTCTTGTTTGATTCTTTTTGTACAGTTACGTAACAAAAGGCATAAGATTGCGGTCAGCAGTGTTGTCATTTTAGCTGATTTACTGCTAAATCTAGCAGGATTTACTCCCTGTTAGCTGTAAAATTTCCAATCTAACAGTTAGCTGATTTTCTAGCAGGATTTACTAACCGTTTATCAGGTAAAAAATTCCTGACCGAAAACCTGTTTCAACAGTTTTTCAAGATGAAAACTTTTACACCTTCTTCATCAAAAAATGCACTTCTCTTCTTTATGACGTTTTTGATTGAGTAACACCAGGAAAAAGTACAACCAGCTGCCTACAGTTATTTGGAATTTTTATTATGATGCAACGAAGCTGCTTCAAGCAGATATTTGTACCATAATAACAAGTAATTAGATAGCTTGGAGAAGCTTAAATGATTTGCTTCTGTGCTTAGTGAGCGCGTTAGGTCAAAACACAACATTGGCAGAATATGTTTTTATCCCACGACACGATATTTTCAAGTGCTTCAGTTACACCAGTAAGTAGCCTATAGTAATGTCTGGTAAAAAACTTCCTGGTAAACCAAAGCTGTCAAAAGTTTCGACATGTATGGTTGCAAGATTCAGAACTTAGAAATTGGCTCAGTGCCTACCGCTTATCATGCAGATTCAAGAAAAGTCTCTTGCGAAGTTTGCAATAATGCAATCATAGTGAAACACTGTGAGCTTGAAAGGCATAACTGGTACCGAAAGCATTCAGATAAAACTGAAGAACTTTTTGCATGCCCCCTAATGTAACATAAAGTTTTGAGTTACAAAGACCAGACTTAGAAAGTTGTAGGGTTGAAGCCAGGACCGTAACTTGGAGGGGGACCCGCCCCCCTGGAAAAATGTGTTGGAAATAGTTTAAAACTATTGGAGATTATTTAAAAAATTTGGGTCCCTCTCAGAAAACTCTTCGCCCCGCCTGCTGTCCTAAGCTGGTTACTGGCATGGCTGAAGCTATGCTCAGATTGTTTATCGCTGAACATTTTTCTACTGTATGAAAACATGCAACCATTTGAAAGAGATCGTCAAGAACTGTGTATCATACAAAAAAACGAGGTAAGCTGCAGTTACGTTGCTCACAAGGTTGATTGAAAGAAAATTGTTGGCCGAAAAGTGTGGTGGTCAAGATCAGCATCTTCAGTCCATGCTCATTGAGAGCGAGTGCAAGACAAAAAATTAATATATTGCATAACTTTATAGGCTTCTTTTAATTATCTTAAAAATAACAGATTTTTTAACAGAATTTCACTGCTTTTAGCAGATTTTAGCTGAAAATTTGTGTCAAGACTTTCATCAAAATCTAGCAGCTTTTTGCGGCACATTTAGCAGATTTAAGTCACAACCATCTGGCAACACTAGCGGTCAGCACGATACACTCAAGACTGTCATTTCACGATGCAAATTGGAGAGAGCATGTAGAGATTAAAACTAGTAGCACGGATGCCTTGCTCACACACTTTATGTTTTGCATGTGTTGAGGTGTTTTTTTTTAACTTGGGGCCCCGCGCTCTTGAAATGCTNCGGGCCCCGCGCTACCTTGATCCGGCACTGTGGTTGATGCTAATGTTCAGAAATTAACCACGCTNGGCATATGATAAAGATAAAAAAACACGGACAAGTTTGTTCATTTTCCGTTCCTACCTGTAAATATCATATAGGGTCGNGTCGGTGGCTATGCTTTGGGAGCTGTCGCCAGCTCTTGATAATTCATCCGTTTCGTGAACGACCTGTAGTATGTAACTCATTCGATAAGGCCATTGTTCGGTAAGAATTATCCAGCAAACAATGCGTCGAGCCCAGTACACCGTGAAAAACTCTGCAAAAAATGTCCAGAACTTTGTAATGCCACAGTTAAAAAATCCTTCTCCTGGTGCTTGTTTTTTTCAGCACAAATCGGTCACAACCAGTATGTCCTGTACAAAAATGCAAGAATGGGTGAGATAATCCAGTTCATAAAATACGCAACGTAAGAGCGCAAATTAACGAATGGCCTATAAAGGAGCACATGGTTTTCCGGGATTAAGTTGTGAAATTGAGAAGCTTCCCACAAAAACAGCTAACCAGGGCGATCTCCACTCCAAAGACAACTGTTTTACAGTAATTAAATTCACGCAGTATTAAAAAAATCTAGTTTAGGCGTGAAAGCCCAGCAACGAAACCAAAAAACGACGCATGTGCACCACGTGAACAACGTTACAGAGTATTTCAAACCCTCATGTGCAGCACGCGATTGATAAAAGAATGTGATGCATTCATAAGCTGGGGCTTTACAACTGAATTGTTAAATTTCTCCTCCATTGATAAATTCCAGAAGGTGCGCTTTTAACCGTGACAGGGAGTTCTTGCCATGTTGCTGTAATTTGAATAAGAAAGCAAAGTACTTTTAAAATGTTTTAGTCACTTCGTCACCAACACATCTGTGTGATAACTAATGTCTGCTTTTTCCTGCTGACTCAACCACTTCAAATTAGAAGGAAAAACATTACAGCCTACCATTTTCCAAACTTAAGCTGCATGACCTTGACGGGCTCTTTGCTTTTGTAGAACTCTTCTTAACTTTTTGGAAGTAAAGTTGTTTGGAAACCTGAGGACAGTATAAAGAACTTGATGGGGTTGACAAAACAAATAAATAATTTTTTTGTGAACGATTTGCGAAGAGTTTATAAATATCATAAGGTCGTTTTTATACTACATGACGAGAACTAGCAACAAGTCGGTTTCGACTTTTCTGGCTTTAATCGACTAGATCTTCACTACAACGAACGAGGTTCATTGCAAGTGCAACAAACGAAACAAGCAACGCGCTGCAACAGGCGAGACAAACAACACCTTGGACTCAGTTACAAGGCCTTACACGAGGTACACTAATTACGGAATGAACGCGCTTATCGAAAGCACAGTACAGAGCGCAGGAAGGGCAACGTACGAACACCGAAACACGTACGATCCATCACGCTGCAGGAGCCAATATGCGTCTATATACAATCAAATCAATAGAAGTCATTAGTCACAACGACAGTTTATAAAGGATCATGTTGCAAAACCAACTACGTCATTCGTGAATATGAAGCAACCACAAGAAAAAACACATTGTTCCATAATGCATTACCCAAACAAGTGCAAAATTTCAGAAATAACTCTTTTGCATCCTTTTGAAGTATCACCAAATATCAGAAATTGGTAATGGATTGGAATTTTGAAAATATTTTATAAATTCCTTCGTTATGAAATATATTCCCAATAACGTTCCCGGATTTCAAATGTTCAAAAGCTTTTTTATAGACGACTATATAAACAACAATTGATTTCTGATTACGCCAAACAAAATGTTTCAGACACTACCGCATTATACCAGGAGTAAACGATGCTACGTTACTCAGCCTTTTCTCAATTCAAACAATTTTATCTGAAGGAAAGATTGCTGTTTTCATGACCATGACAAAGACGAGGAAGAGGGATACTGAAGGAGAACAACCCACAATGCTTTTACAGCAAAAGTGTTAAAATATATTCTGTCCTTTGTGTTCGGATTCAACGCATCATTTTACTAAAGCTCAGAATGCTGTAAGCAATACTGTACTGCAACGTTTACGATAATATGAACCATTTTAAAAATATTCGTAGACATTTTGTAATAATTTTGTTGGTAGTTCTTTTGAATGACCTTGTTTATCCAGTCCGTAACACATGGAAAGATCATTCAGATCTTTAGTCTGGTAACTGAAACATACAATCGGCCTGGTTCTGACGGTGTCGTAGTAGCGAGTACAAATGTTTCTTGTACCTTATGAAGCTACCCCTCTTAGCATCATTTAACTGAATGTACCGATTTAACACAAAACGGTGTGCAAAGTTCAATCCACTGCTTGGCTTTTCAGAACAGCATATTTGGTAAAAGTAACAAACCTTTCACAGACTTTGAAGGTTTGATTGGTCTTCAGCAAGCTAATTCCACAGACGGGGGACGTGTCTTACATAGTAAAACCGTTGTGGTTGTCATAATTGGTCCTGTGTCCTCACAGATGAAGAAAAACTTTTAACTATAATTTTGCGTGCAAGAGCAAGGTTATGTTCAAACAGACGAATTTACTCGCTTAGGTGACAACTAAGCTTTAATTGGTTTTCTAAACGCTAGCGTTGGTAGAGAAGCAGAATCTGTTAACCTTCCGCTGGATTTGGTTTAATTGGAAACTCTGCCCGCTTCTCATTAAAGGACACAGCTCTGAACTGCAAACGAAACAACGGTTTCACCAATGATTTGCTGCTAGAAGTATCGTTTTCATTAGATTTTGCAGTGATGAAGCCAGCGTGATGCTCGGGCAAAATCAGGGGTTGGAAAGTTGCTCAAAGATGAAATCCCTGGTATCGTATTGCGGCACTGGCTCAATCACAGACATGAACTTCCTGTTGGCAATGCACTAGATTTCTTTCAGTGGCACAAAAAGACTTTCTTGAAAGTTTATATTTTTTATATAGTCAGTCACTGAAGAGCATGCGAGAACTTAGTGACTGTGCCCATAATTTTTATATCATCGCCAAAAGAATCTGAGAGGTGTTTACAGTTCGCTTCGTGACTTCGTGTCTCAGAGCAGTCGACATTCTTTTCAGGTCTCATCCCAAAATCTTCACAACGCTTCAAAAGATAAAACTAGACGGTAAAAGCCAGATTTCAAGGATTACTTTGCAAATTTTGGCCAACCAGTTTTGTCAAAATTTTTGCGTTGATGGCGGATGTCTTGAGCGAAGTAAAAAATTTGTCAGAAACACTATGAAACTGAAATACCATGCACGCTTCCAAAAGACAAAAACTTGCAAATGCTAACTGTATACACAAAAGTATTGAAAGCCATATTTTTTCTACGGGAGAGCATTTTACTTTGAATCAACTTGTAAAAACAATTTCGTTCAAAGGAGTACAATTGAGAGGAGGTAGAAGACCAATTATCAGCCTGGATCAGTTCATTGGAGCTGTAACTGACAACATGAAACAAAAAGCTCTTCACTATCTTATCAAACAGAGCATAGGCTAGCGTTGTTGCTACTCTCCAAGAGATGTACAAAAAAATTGTTCGACAGATGGATGTGTTGAACCAACAGCACAACTGGGGAGTGGTACTACCGGTGGTACGCGCACTACAAGTTGAGAGCCACTGCTTCAAAGAAACTTTCAAAGGAAATTTTCACGATGGTTGAAATGCAAGAATTTACGCAGTAACTTACATGTCGCTGCATCCATAAAACCGTTTGTTGCCACACAGTAAGAAAAAGAGATTTGTTCAAGAAAATTAATGACTAAAAATGGAAACCAACAAAACAGTATTCAGGATGACAATGGAAAAGTAGCGAGAAATCTTAAAGCAACGTGAAAATAGCTTCAAAACTAGTATTTCATAGTTGTTCAACGACTAATGCATAGCAGCTTCACATTTGAAAAATGTTACTCACAATAAATAAACGTGATTGTAGTGTTGCGATCGGAAATCCCGAGCGGCATGTGCGCAAAGCTTCGCACTGTGGCAGCAAGCAACAATAGAAACCACCCGATTAGATCATTCTATTATTGCTTGTTCGCGCCACATATATATTGTTGTTCTTCGGGCACATCCCGTTCGTGATGAAGCACACATTCAACGCAACGCCACCGGAGAGGTGGCAACAACATCCCCTTCTTTTTACAACGAACCGCACCGATCGCACGTTCTTTGTGTGAAGGCTGAACCCGGCACGACCTCCACATCCTGGTCACAGCCCCATTTTGTTGCGATCGGATAGCCCGAGCGGCATGTGCGCAAACCTTAGCAATGTGGCAGCAAGCAACAATAGAGATCACCCGACGAGATCACTCTATTTGCTTGTTCGAACCACATATATATATTGTTGTTCTTCGGGCACATTCCGTTCGTGGTGAATCGCACATTCAACGCAACGCCAACGGAGAGGTTGCAACAGTAACTTTAATATTGGAAAATCACAATGTTTTTGTCAACAATCTGTTCATCCACGCTCTTAAAACTGATGCAGCTTTCAGAGTTTTACCACGTTTACCTGACATTTATCACAAGTTGGCAGGATGCTTCGCCACTATTTGCTAGTTTTATGCTAGGCGCTTATCATACTAACGTTTTTTTTCACTGTCGACTTCAATATTCCTGGGTTATGCTTGACTAATATGAGGATGACTTTAAGTTCAACGTCGACATTTTTGTCCATGGTCTCGATACTTAATACTTGTTATGTAACTGACAAGGCCTTCCTTGTTACGAAGAACAAAATTTCCTTCAAAACCTCACCTCTTTCTGCATGCATCCCATAAATAGAGCAGTTAAAGAGATAATATTGAAAACCCGCTTGATATTGCTTGGAGCAAGCAGAAGGAATTTTCCCGCTATGAATTTCAAAAACTTTCTGCGAAAGCAAAGAAACACTGGACGATAAAAAAAATTCCCTGTTGCTTCGAACGTTTGCATAAATGCATTTATCAACTGTGGAATAAAGAACTAAATTTTCACGTTTCAAAAACCGTGCTAGTTGATTAAGAGACGTAGCTTGGATGTGATGACGCTTGTGATTTCATGGTACCTGCACTCAGCGAGAAACGCCTCTTGCGAAAGACGGCGATCTTGTTGGAATGGGGCCGTTCTCGTTGCTTGAAAAGACGCAGTAACTGATAATGCAATAGAAACGAAATGCAGTCAGCAAATAACACACCCTCAGATCAATGTTGTTAGAGTTTTAGAGACATGTTCTACCATAGAAAATACTTTCAGTTGTTCTCAATCTCTAAAAGTTTATTGAAAGCGTAGCTTCGCTCTTTGTTTTAAGGACGTCTGTGGTTAGGGCAATCTTCCCTGATATTTCTAGCAAGCAGATGTACTAGTACAATATACGGTAACGTACTGCTTTGGGTGAAGCAAACCCTAGTCAAAATAACAATGAATAATGAAAAGCAGTTGCGACTACTCCCTAAATTTCCGTCAATATTATAAAAAAAATTTTTGAATATAATAAATTGATACTTTTCTTTCAAATATTAAGTGAAAACCTTTCCGTATCAACATTTTCGAATATGAAAATAAAAATTATAAATGTATCACTTCTTCAGAATTGAACTTGCCACCCGGCCAAACATATTTCCATTGTGTAATGTTTTCTGATAAGGTTTTCTTTGTGGTAACTTCGCATTTCGCATTTGTTTTAGCTGCATCATATGGATGAACAATACCAATTAAATATTGCAGGCTCTGACAGGTTAGAGTGCCAGCATCGCAAAGTATCCGTTTGACTAATATGAATGCAAATGTCAGGGCAATTATTGTAAAGGTTTCTAGTTATTATTTGAAGTTGCTGAGTAAAATCATGACATGTACAAGATTTTTGTAAATCTATTTATTCATTAGAGAAATTCTTGCTGCAATTTCTTCAACGTACAGTGTAGATAAAAATCTTCAACAGTTTTGTGTAAAGAAAGTTCGGTTCAGTTTCGCTATACTCGCATATTCGCTTTTTGTACACCTTTCTCGAATGTCACGGGTGGTCTGCCGAGCCCATCTCCACTCGCTTGCGCTTTCACCCCACCGTGGGCGCACCGTCTCCTTGCACACAGTTTCCAAGGTGGAGCACTAGGCTGGACAGGCCGCAAGCAGTATTTTTCAAGCCTTCAGTGTGACCGGCCCAGGAATGGAACCCAACCTATCAGCGTTCCTGGCGA
>JGI24021J15306_10008671_pt1 | contig 12522 bp, 7 predicted proteins | sample Ectturendosymbi1_FD_15306 | JGI IMG/M metagenome (IMG submission 15306) | reverse complement strand
TCTATTGCGTTTTTTTTTATTTTTGCTATATGCTACTTTTTGTGACTCCATTTTGGATTGTTTGTGTCTATGATATCTCTCTCTCTTTAACACTTCTGTAACTAATATGACTATCCCATGCATTTTGGATTGGCTGTTGTGTTGTATTTTTATTTACTTGACTGTTGTCCTTTGACGTAACAGGAAAAAACAATGAGAAGTAAGCCAATAAGTAAAGGGTACATGAAAAATAAAGTTGTTTTTATTAAGTGAGATAATTAAATATGTCTGAAAATAAAACAGATCATTCATATTCCACCAACTCACCAAATATTTATGAGATATGATGCTAGCATATTTCTCCACAATTTTTCTTTAATATAGAATTATGGGCCTAGGAATGCGACTGAAGTCAATGTCCATGAGCTCTTAGAAGCTAACATCGCTCTGTTAGCCTCAAACTAAGAAGTTTATGTTATTTTCCTTGCAATGTAAACTGCTGTTGCACAGTAGTTTGGTTCAATAATACAAAACAATTATGTAGCCAGCCAACAATGCACCAAGTGTTTCTGCACAAGTAAAACAGATTGAAAAAATTGTGTAAAATTAACGAAACAGTTAGGCAGATAAGGTTGCATGACAACATCACTGACAATTGAAGGCATGAAAACAAGCATGAAAACAAAAGTACAGAAGCACAAATGTTAAATCTAAAATGAAATATTCAAGTAAAACAGGCTTGTATTTTAGTCTGCTTACTGCTCAGTGCTATGGATGGATGGTGCAACTAGTCACAAGGGGCTGTTTGAACCTGGTGTTTTGTGATCATCAAAAACAAACACGTTTGGCTTGTAAGTAGCAGTGTAAAACCTGCAGCAAAATAAACCACGAAGAACGAAACAACACCCAACAGCAGTAGTGAGTAGAACTACAGATACTTCCAAGTTAAAATTTCAGCTAAACGTACTGCATAGCCTTGGTAACGCAAAAAACACAGAAGAATGTTGATGTTTTCATGCTTCACATCATTTTTAACTTTAATTCCCAAGTACCGCATGGACAACACCAGCCTGCCGTTTAGTGAAACTCAATCCAGCAAAATAGAACCAATCCGAAAGCCGCGCGTTGCTGCGTCGGCAATCGATTGTGCACGCCGCGACTTGAAATTCTTCATGATTTCCAAACAAGACTCGTAAACAGAGCGCGCAATTGATTGGACGAGGGATACACGCATGCTGTTGCTCTCTCGCGTGTTCGAGCCAATGAGATGCTCGATCTTGGTGGTGTTGATAAGACGAGTGGTTGTAGAGTAGCCCGAGCGCAATAACAAAATTCTCGCCGTCATGCGGTCTGGTTGACAGGATGGTGAACCTCTTGTGCCACTGTTACTACATTGAAAACATACCGTAATGCAGAGGGAAAGCACAAGGCAGATGCACAAGTGCTCTGCAGAATTACTAGTCTCCAAAACGTTTGGGCAAAACATCACAAAAGGCAACAAGAAATCCATTCTCCCATCCTCGGTGGGTGTTGCATCGGGAAATGAANCTATGGCAGTGATGTGGAAAAGGTTTTGAAGCACTTTGAAGTGGAAACAAAGCTTNGAAGCCGCCATCCGGTCAGGTCGGTANGAATGGTGAACACCTCTCGTGCAAATATTTTACTACATTGAAAACATGCAGAGGACAATCACAAGACAGAGGACTATGACTAGATAGATGCACTGGTAAGTGCTCTGCAGAGTCGCTTTCCAAAAACGTTTTGGCAATATTGTGAAACATCACAAAAGGAAACAAGAAATCCATTCTCCCATCTTCGGTGGGTGGTGCAACCAGAAATGAAGCTACGGTAGCGATGTGAAAAAAACTGAAGCATTATTGAATTCACCAATAAAAGCAATATAGAAACTGTATGTCAACGAAAATCTAAGCAACCATGAAAATATCAATGATATGAATAATCGTACTTGCAGCCCTAATATCCAAACTCCTCGTAAACCGGGCTGCTGGTAAAGATGAAATTTTGGCTGAGAACTTCATCAACGCTGATTTCAGTGTGTGTTTTTGTATCAGTACGCCTACTCTATTCAATGTGTGTTCAATGCATGGGCAAACTCGTCAGCAAAACATGAAAACTGTTGTTGAACCTCAGGGATATCTAGGAGTTCTAGATATCCCTGTTGTACTTGTACCTATTTGCAAAAATAAGAATGGTGACGTAAGTGATACTGGCGATAATAGACTTGTGTCCCTGGCAACAATTGTTTTGAGACAAAATATATTAAACATGCGAAAAAATCGTAATTCACCACTACTGCAGCAACAAGACCGTAATTCGATGTTCTTGAATTTTTTGCAGTATGGCATTAAAATCTGACCGCAAAATATTGCTTTTAACACATAATATTTCTACCAACATTAGACGACATAACGTTTTACATCAGATAGAAAAATAACATTGAAAAAAGAACGAAAAATTTCTGAAATCAGCCTGGCAATGTGAAATCTTGTGGTTCTCATGTCGGCTGTTAAACTCATCGACGAAGATGACTAAGTCCGTATACTCTGCTCGTGCTCTTCTATTGGTAGTGGAGCTATGCTGCTTTGTCGTTGGACATCGAATTTTCTGAGGAGTGTTTTCACTATTTTCATCTTTGAAAAATTTCTTTCGTATGAAGCGTTTGCGAAAGTGAGAGTCACATCCCAGCGATAAGTACCAACTGGTACAGGCACCCAAATCAAATGCTGTCTTGTAAGAAGTTAAGAACGAAACGAATTGCTCGAGAGATGTAGGTTGTTCCGACTCTTTCAACATGAATTTCTTCACTGAGGTATCTCGTGATTTAATTCGCAGGCCTCTTGATTGAATATGCAATTGCATATTCTTCCAAAAATTGCTCAACAGAAATGTTCAACCTCCAGAACAGAAGAATGAAATCCCTGCAATTATAGCAGCAGAATCTTTAAAAAATTACAACCTATTTCGCAACAACCCAAAATTGAAATCGGGGCCCCCAAAATTTTGGGAGTAAGGGCAATTTCCAGCATTTCTGTAAGCAATCATATTTGTATTTTTGTTTTGGTTCAACGGACGTTTTTTACTACGCCGCTAACAAAAGATCTCTATAGGTATGAGCACGAAGGATTGAAGTGAATGACGATGAGCATTCTCTTTTCATGGCGTTGAGAACTGGTTATTGTTACGTTGTAATGTGTGGAACAAAACGCCTGGATCCCTTTTTCAGACTACACGAGGCCAGTGAGGTACTCAACAGGCCCGTAACCAGGGGCGCAGGGAAGCGAAGCCCCCCTAGAAAAATTTCTCCCACCTGGAAAATGTGTTGGACATGGTTTAAAAGTATTGGACATAATTCAAAAAATTTGGGACCCTNTCAGAAGACTCTTCGCCCCTCCTGGTGTCCCAAGCTGGTTACGGGCCTGGTACTCAATAAATACGTACTGTGAGTGTGGTCAGATAACTTCAACGCTGGCTTTTTCGTCAGTTTCATTGTGACTGTTTTTGTTCCTGATATCGAGAGAATTCGGAATAAAGTAATATGTTTATGAATCAGAACAAACTTGGTCAGTGAATGCAACGAGCACGTGTAGTGCTGATTTCTATGACATTAGTCGTCGCAAACCTTCCAGAAGGGCCCCCAATTTAAAATAGCCTAGGGCCCCGAAAATGAAAATTCGCCCCTGAATGGAAGATTGTGGTGGGAACTGGGCGCAGGTCAGAAGGACCTCCTCCAGTTTCCATCACAACAAAGTCATCTACCACCGTTTCTTAACGCCTCTTCCTACAACTCTATGTGAAAATATTGCATTCATTAGAGAATATGTCAATCTTTTCGGAGTCCTGCCCACTCAAGTCAGATATTCGCATACCAGCTAGATATCACGCAGCAATGAAATGAGCTCCGTTGCTTTTACTAGATTTGTCTGCTTTTCGTGCAGTAGTTTATAAACATTTTTAATTTTCCCAAGAATATCGGTCACAAAATGCAGTAAGAAAGGAAATTACGCACTAACCTGAACCACTGTATCAGCCCCCGAGCGGATACGCCTCGAGCTCCGATGTCATAAAAGGAACTCTCTTCCAAGCAATCAGTGTAGGAGCAGGCACTTTTTTGGGAGTGAAAAGGATTTTTATCCGAATTTCTCCAAATTTACTCGAAAAACTTTTATGCGACAAACTTTCTCCCTACAAATTTCCTATAGCTGTTAGAACATTCTATTTTCATTTACTATGTTGCCACAGATGACAATACAAAATCTGGTACTTGAAATTCGGTTCTTAATAACCCAACTGAAAAAGTAGCCTACGCTAGGCTGTGCAAGAACATTGTCAGAAGCCAGCTGGCTCGGTACTCTGAGCGTCTGCCTCACAGTTCTGAGGTTTTCCAATCACATTCCAGCTGTTGCTGTCACCAAGAATGCTAACACCTAGCTAAGGACATATATGCAACAAACTGCATGGCAAAATGTATTCATCCAAACACTGTAGGCCTACATACAATTAAAATCACAGTTTTCTGTACTAGCCTGGCATTAATTCTACTCATATGAAATAGGTGTTCTGCAGCATACTTGATTCCCATAGTGTGCAATTAAAGCATGCAAATGAAATGCCTTTTTCACTCAAACTTTCAAGTAAGTCAGTTACTCATCAAGTCTCACACACTAAAACACGAAATTACTAGGAAAAGAGTTTGTTGATTTTACATATATTTAATGTTTTCTATGACATAGTAAACTTTTATTCATACATCCAGTAACAAAGAAATATAATTTCTTAATATTGTTACAAAATGTTGAGACATCTTTGCAATTTTTTTGAGGTTTTGTCCAAATTTTTGGCAAATCAATACTTTTGGGGTGAACCCCTAGATCCTATACCACTGCTTCCAAGTGCGTCAAAATGTATTTCAGGTGTAACAAGAGTACTTTCGCAAGTGCTCTAGCTCGACACCGCCACCGTGTGTCATTCAGTTGGTGCAGTTCTCGTACTTGTTCTTGAGCAAACATTTCTTTCCAAGGTTTGTAGTAGTGTTGCCAGATCACTTGGAATTTCTTCAAGAACATTTTGTCTTTCTGTGATTATTGAAATTTTACTTCATGCCTATACTTTGAATACTTTTTAGATACAGTGGTGTAGCACATTTTTTCAAACAAACATTGCTGAATAACAATGGGTAATCAACCACATTTATTAAGAAAATAAGTAGGCTAAGTATTGCATGTACATTGTACAAGTACACAGGCCCGTAGCCACTGGGAAGGAACATTCCGAGGCAGTGCTCCCCAAAATTATGTTGTGTCCATAAAAAATTGTTTTAAACATATAATGAAACAAAAATATTATCACCCTGACAATTTATTTTGCCCCAAAAAACTTAAAACCTGGATATGAGCCTGCAAGCACATAGGGAACACAATATGCTCTGGCCTATACTGTGTTCTGCTGAATTATTGTAGCCTATGTGTTGGCAAACGGACTGTCTCTTTCACTCGCAGTACTTCTCATATCTTCGCACCTTTTTTCAAAAAGGTCGCTGTTCCTTTTGGTGCATTTGCAGAAATCACTACAGGATATTTCGTAGGTCATAACAACTTGAAATTGAGAACTAAACAATACATGTTACGACGACGCAACTGTTCTTGAATACGGTAGTTCACTTTTTACTACACAATTGTTTAACATGGAACAAATTTATATATTATTCTGTTCAATTACATTGTTTGATCTTGATTCTTGAATGTTCAGTGTAATCAATAGTTTAATAATGAACAATTTCACAATATTTAAGGACGCCGGAAAATACTCAAGGACAACAAAATGTTTATCAAGGACCAAGGACATATCCAGTTTTGACAACAAATTCAAGGAAGGTCTTGACGTCTGGCAACCTTTGTAGACACTTCATCAGCGCAGTGGCCAGGCGAACTCTCATAAACGGCCAAATCTTCGTGCTTTAAGGCCAAACGTGGTTTTATTTATTATTATAAGCAATTTATGTAATGTTAAATATTTACAATTACGCGTCGTTAACTATTTCCTTTATCTGCGTTTGGAATGCCAAACTGTGTAATTTCAACTGTCAGGAAGAGAAGCGTATTTGTGTAAGTGCACACGTCACGGAGACACTTTGATGTTTAAATTCCGGAATCTGGTAACATGTGGAAATTACACCAAAATTCGGCCAAATTTTCAAACATACTTAAAAAAGGCCAAACAAAATAATTGCGGCCAAACCACTTCAGAAAACATCTAAATTTTCACGAGGCATGACTTCATAGTTCCCAAACCTGTTTTTGTATTGCAATGAGCCTCGCGTGAACAACAAAGTTACTGGAAAAATCATAAGGCTCTTCAGGCATGCTAACAATTTGGCTGCTTATAGAACATGCTTTACAACACTAGTTAACATCAAGTTCAACTTGTGACCATAACAGTAAACATTGCAGGATAATGGAACCTTTACACTGATTCGTTTCTGTGCAGCACTACTTGATCTTCCACCCATGACTGATACACCATCGAAACCCAAACCGGAAAGCGAAGATTTGTAATCCAAACCGAGCTGCATTAAACCTCTGAGAATCACATCCGTAACGTGTGCACAAAAAAGCTAGGTTTGTAAGAGTGACGAAACACTCTTGAATGCTCTGTGTGGCTTAATTTATTGAAAGGAACAGTCCCAATTGTTTAGTTTTGCTGACATCCTTGACTTCATCTGCCTGAACAAAAAAGTACAGATATGCTCTCACACATTCTACGATTCCCTGACTCTCACCATACACGCAAACGAGCCGATCGTCTAGTTTTGAGTTGCGCTGCTTTCTCTTTTTTGGGCCACTCACGACACGTTCATCCGGGTCGTGTTTGGTAATAAATTTAAGGAACTCACTAACATTTCCTGCACGAGCTGAACTATGTGTCTCCTCTATGTCCTTTTAGGACAATGTCCTGTTTTGCTGTCAACAAGACTATAATCTCCTCGTACTCTAAGTCTAAACCAATGACGGTTTTGTTAAACTTTTTTCTTGAATGCTTCGCTGACACAGGTCTCAAACACGCGGCGGGCCTCATACCTTATGTGGCCTGCGAGGACATTCTGTGCGTCCCGTGATGCTTTTGGGAAATTTTCAGATGTTTAATATTTAAGTTTAGTTCATTCCAACGGCGTACGTAAGAGGGGGGGTTGGGGTTAAACCGCCCCTTGAGCTTGATGTTTTACAAAAACTTTGTCATAAGGCGAGTGTATAGGGCTTGATTTTTTACAAAAATAAGGGGAGTGTGTGTAGAAGAATATGCCTATTATGTCAACAAACTTCGCTTGAAAACATGAATATGACGTTAAATTGTGACGTCACAAACAGCGCACACCAAATACAAATGACCACCATCTGCCACTGAATGAAACCCCCATGAAATTTTCCGCGTACGCCACTGGTTCATTCACCGGTGTTTGAAAGTGCTCCGCCAGAGAGGAAACAAGCTCAAGAGTAAATAAGTGGAGACGCCTAGTAATGATTTGCCCACAACTCACAATACCTTACGAAGGAAGTAAGATGTAAAAGCTGTTTCTGTTAAGGTTCAGGTACTGCCATTGTTGCGTCAGCGTCATAATACGCCCTCTGGTCAGTGGCGTAACTGAAGGGGGGACAGGGGTGCGCGCCGCCGTCCTGGCAAGCTAAATGTAAAAAATGGGCCCCCTGTTAGCTTGTATTTCGGTATTTATTATTATTTTGATTTTTCGTAGGCTTTTGTGTTTAGCGTTTTTCAAAAATTTCTCGGAGTGTCTTCCGGTGATTACGGGTGTTAGTACAGATGAATCCAGTTAATCGCAAACCCAATTTGCCAAGATTTTTTGTATATGTTTAACCAGCGTATGCGATTATCGGTATCAAACAAATATTCTCTAGGTTATCACCTAGCGACACATGTGCCCAAAATTCCGTGCCGTTGCCCCGGGGAGATTTTGTGGGCTTAGCCCCCAAACAAAACATCAATCACAAATTGAAATGTGAAACAATCAGTGTAGTTTTTATCAATCCGTATTTTGTTTTGTACTGTAATTTATAGACAGAGCAGTACCTGCTGCTGTTACCTAGAATAACATCCCCTGATAATTTTTGGTGCGTTTGTGAGGTGATAAACGTATTTGAGTCTTGACCAGTGCTCTCACTTTTAGGGATTTTGTTCCTAGATTGGAACCTTGGAGCCTTTTAGAGATTATTTAGGGATTTTCGAAAAGTTTGAAAATGTGTAAAATGAACCATTTCAGTCAATTTTGCAAATCATGTTTGGTTTTATTTTTAACACTTATCATGGCGCTCCGATTTTATGGTGCACCACCACAGATTTAGGGATTTTTATGTAAAACAGGGATTTTTTGGTACTGTTCTTGGAATTTGTGGAGTTGCATTTGTGAGAGCCCTGGGCTTGAGCGTTAAGCGACACCATTCATTGCTTGGAGTGTTAAACGTGAAGCTAGTCTATTTGCCTAGTTGTATACGTCCAAATTCAAACTTACACCTGATCAACGTATTTTCTGTGGTGATTGTTGTGAAAAATGTATTATGGCTATCTCAGGCAGTCTTCTCATTTTTTGTAATACACAGAAGCAAGATACCTTCGGTGCTTACGACCAAAGTTGTTACACATTTGAGCAGCCTGCTGTTCAGAGAGCATGATGGAGTTAATTTTGTACTTAGAAGAGTTTATTCAGCAATCACTGCTAAGCTTGTCCCAACCGAGTAGGCTATATAGTGCAGTTAGTGGATTATGGATGTTAATCATGTTGCGTCCGCGTAGGCCCCTTGGTTTATATTTGTCAACATTTATAGCCTATTTGAATTACAACATGTTAGTAATCTAAACATGTGCGATGCACCAGGGGATCAACAATTCTAGACATCAGAAAGGTTTAAGCATACGTATTTCCGCCAGTTAAAAAAACACGATGCCCATGCTTTTCAAGTGAAATTCACTTAAACGATAATGAAAGAAAACGTTCATCGCGGCGAATTGCTTTGATCGGTCTTAGGTTTGTTCCTTCTGTAACAGTGCTTTTGTAACTGAAAGATAGGCTTGATTCTGATTTCCTGCAAATTTCTGTTAGCATTTGCATTTCATTACAACATCTCTAAATAATGGTCGTTAAATAAATGAGAATGATTAAGACGCAATTCCTGTTTTTAAGCTTTATTCTCAAGACAAGTCTCGGTGAAGTTCATCCTAACGTATTTATTGCACTTCGGATTATGCTAAACTGCCCCGATACTGGTGCCAGCTCTGAAAGGAGTTTCCGCAAACTGAAGCTGACCAAACAGGTCTCATACAGCAGACTATCCTCATTGGCCATGTTGTCAATCGAAGCTTCATATGTGCGCTGTCTAGATTTGGATGATGTCATAAAGGCTTTTCCATGCAAAAAGACTCGCTCCAAGCCGTTTTGATACTGCTATAATCAGGGCCGGATTTAACTGATGCGAGGCCCTAGGCTAATCCACTTGTGAGGCCCCCTCTCCCATTGTTGCTAGAAAAAAAAATGAAAAGCGTTAATCAATTTGCGAAAATCCGAAAATGACGCTCTGAAAGTACTGTCAGTAAAAATTCTAAATCGTTACTGGAGTGCCCACGATCACTGCGTTTGTTGCGTGCCTTCGACGCAAAAGCGTTTATACGGAATTGTTGAAACCTACTTGGCTGGCGGGAACAGGATTGTTAACTACCACAGGCAAACCAACCGAAATCGCCATAATTGAAATATTTGACAAAACACATACGTTTTGTATAAGATAAGAATCACATCTGTTTTTCCTTATCTTTGTTAAAAAAAGAAACACACACACCTATATAGTATATGTAGCGGCAGTGGACCACGTTGCAACTCGCTAACCAAGGCTGTAAAAATCTCACACACACGAGCAAAACATGTCACGTAACATGCACCCAAATGGTTGTAACTGTTAGGTTCACGATTCGCGTATTTCTTACTTCTTCAGACTGGTAAGAATCGAACGCAACTAAACTGTCGCGTGTAAAGATGTGAAGTTTAAAAACCAGAACCGTTGCCAGAAAGTCTTGAATAGGGGGATTAAATTTGCCCAAGGGGTCTTGGCATTCTGAAAATTGACAAAATCTTTACTGATTTATAGTGTTTCATATTTACGTTTACAAGGGCTGAGCTCACCAATGACCACCGTGGCGAATGGACTGGATTAAATTTCGCTTATGCTGTCATTATTGAAATACGTCTAAAGAAATAAAAAGCTACAATCATCGAATCAAGTAAGGCTGAGCATAAAACAGTGAACAGTTAAAAAGGTTTTGTCCTGCCTTTTTCATAATAAAATTATCTAGGAATTCATTACTGTTTGTTTGCCTAAGTTTGTAACTGTTGCGAAAACGCAAAAAACAACAATCTACTGAAACCAAAAGAATAGTAAATACCAAAATACAAGCTAGTAGGGGCGGGCCCGGCTTTTACATTTAGCTTGGCAGGGGGTGACGGTTCGCATCCCTGCCACCTGTCAGTTGTGCCACTGATCAGGTGCATTTCAAACATGAACAACCACAAGTTCTTTTGATAGAGTCACACGCAACAATCGGTACGATTCAGCAAAACCAGGACGCAGCCAGCGTGCTGTGAATATATCGACACAATAGTTGGCATGCGGCTTGACCAACCGTCATATTGAGATTCATGGAAACTCTTTGGAAGACTCTGGCATTATCACCACGAAAGTTGAATAAAACTAATATTCGTGAATGATAATTAAGACATAATTTTTTACTTAATCCTGTATAGCCTACAGATAAATCCGACCCTGACTATAATGTGACGTTGTTTATGATACTTTCATGGTTATTGTTATGTAATATTTTCACGTGTGCTACTGTGCCACTATACAGAGATTTCCGATTTCTTTTGTTTTGCTCTGTGACCACGGTGCGCCAGTTGAATAGCCCTGCGATAGATAAATATAAATTACAGCGACAACTAAATGATGACGAATAATAACGCTAATACAGCAACGCTTTAGAAATCTTTTTTGAGAAATCACCATCAGATGGTCCCTGTAAGCATTTTTGGGGGGAAGAGTTGGGCTGCTACGGCTCTGTTCATACCTATTTGTTATTGTTTGGCGTGCAGCTCCATATTTAGATAAAATTGTTTGGCATTATTTGCTTATTAGTTGCTAAATGAATGTGGTTTCATCAGTGGTGCAGAAGATCAATGAACTGCTCAAAAAAGTTCCATTTTGGATTTACTACATTTATTTTGTTGTTTACTCAGGCAGTGCCCAGAATTTACCCCCATGCCCTATCATTAAGTCAAGCATTTGGTGCTTAGAAGAAATATGGAATTAATTTAGGAGTTCGTTACCGAGATTCAGGTGTGGTGGGTCCTACAATAAATCATAGGCCTACCTTACCCAGCCACAAGTCATTGATGGGTAAATCGAAATTGATGTGTATTTAGAAAAGATCATGAAAACGCCATGAAATTCAGCTTTGAAGACATTTATCCAATTGAAGCTCATTACATCACTTGACAACTATTTTCTATATTTGTGGAATAACCTATTGTGAATGAGTTTTTGGGAACTAATTCTGGGACCCTTCAGCCAAGCTTTCGCCCCCTGGCTCAAACCTCTAGTTACGTCATTGCCTCTGGTTACTTTATTAGTCATTACGTGGCCCTCGGAGCAATTTGACTTTGAGACCCTTGACTCATACTCTGAGAAATGGACGTTTTATCAGCTTTGTAACGTTTATTACCAGACCATGCAATGCAAGACCTTTTATGGGATTGCGATTTCACATGCTTTCCTATAGTGTAGCACCATTTTTCCTATGTGCCTTTTTTATCGACGAAAGACATTCTTCACGAATGTGTCTTCAGCATATCCATAACCTGGAGATGAAAAGTGCCAGCACCCAAAACAGAACACTGCGTCGTGTTCTTGAGAAAATTCAGCCCATTCGTATTTGTTAATCCAAGCAAGAATAAATTACCGTGTGTGGGACTTTCCGTCCATATGCTTGAGGAACACCGGCAGATATACTTGGTTTAGGCTCAGGATTATCATGAGGAAATTTTGAAGCAACACCATCAGGTGCAGCGTTTCTTTCACTATTTTTGTTTTGTTGTCGATACTGAAACGCTTCCGGAGTGTCCGGCACGTAACCACCAGAATCATTCTCTGATAGTTTTTGAGAGGTTCTTCAGATATACAGTATTTTTATTGCTCGCCATGTTTCATAGTTATAACGAATTTATTCATAACCTGTTCATTAATACGAATTGGGGCAAGGGAGGATGATTTGCAGGAACGTAGTGAAATTATGGCAACGTTTGTGCTGCTGTGACTTCTAAAATTACCTGTGGTAACAACAATTAATTTGCTAACTGAAAACAAGGGCGTACGCAAGGGGGGGGTTGGGGTTAAAAACCCCCCCTTCAGCTTGATATTTTACGAAAAGTTCATTACCTGCGCAAAGGAGATTGACTGTTTTCGCATACTTTTT
>JGI24021J15306_10008669_pt1 | contig 12522 bp, 10 predicted proteins | sample Ectturendosymbi1_FD_15306 | JGI IMG/M metagenome (IMG submission 15306) | reverse complement strand
GTCATATGAGGTCGCGCGCGATTTTGGCACTGGTGTAACTCGTGCCTTTTTGAAGTGAGAAGGTACTACACCTGTGTTCAAGGAGTGGTTGATGATGAACAGCAAGGTAGCAGACAATTCAGGTAGACACAGCTTCAGGAGTGCCGTTGGCAGAGGATCCAAGTCGCATGATTTCGATGATGATCGGCGGATGATAGCTTCGACCTCATCTATTGTCGCCGAAGGGAATTCCATGAGCGGAAGTCCAGCAAAAGGTTTGTCGCAATACAATGGATCAATTGTGCTAGAAGCCTGATTAATCCTTTTTAGTGTTGTCCTCACGTTGTTAACCTTCTCACTGAAAAATTCTTCCCTCTAAGAAAACTTCTTATCTAAGAAAAATTCTTATCTTAGAGGGAACATTGGACTGGTCTTGCTTGTAGTCAAACAGAACTTCTTGCAATAGCCAAACCAAACCCAGTAAGATAATGTACGCGAATTGGAAGTTGATCAAAAAAGGTTAGGGAACTCTGTGTCTGACGTAGAAATGCTTCAGCATGTGTACAGATCACTGCAACACTGACCAGAAGTCAGCATAAAATGCAGCTAGCGCGTATTCCGTACTTAGTGTGTGTCGCAAGCAAGCTACAGTTATCTCACCCTCTAAACAAGCGAAACTACATCCCACACTCTGAACAAGCGAAAAAATTCAGTTCCATCTCGATTCAGAGAGGACGTCATTCATAACAAAACACATCAGAATTCACAATGAAAGTGAGAGTTTGAATTTGAAAGAATCTCACGTTGAAATCATTGATACTATTTACAGCGAATTCAGCCACCGGTTTTCGGAGTTTGGTATGTCTCTCATCAAATCTTTGCGTGTTCTTTCACCAGCATCGAATTGCATTCTCGACAAGGAAAGAGTTACAACCTCTTTACTCTTTAGCCAATTCAACTACTCGATGCTGAAACCACTACTGTGAAAAACATTGCCTCATCAAATCGTCTTGATGTGTTTTTTTAAATTAAAACACCCGTAGGAATTTGGACAGTTTTTGAAATGGTTCTGGAAGTATAAAGCAGCTTTTCCCACCATATAATTGCTGCTGAGGGCGGGCTTAACTGTAGGAGTTTCGATAGCCACATGCGAAGCAAGCTTCTCCAGTGTGGTGAGGATAATCACACCTTATCGCAGGTGCATGACGCACGACCGTACAGGGGCGTAACGAGGTTAGACAGCGCCCTGGGCAAGAAGCACGTTTGGCGCCACCATGTTCGAATTTGAGGTCTTTAGGAAGCAAATGTACTGTATTGAAGAAAGTACTTGTGACATTGTTTGAACTTTTAGGCGCCCCAGCACTCATTCGGCGCTCCCCGTAGTGATTCGGCGCCCGGGGCATTGTGCTTCCCTTGCCCCCCTCGTTACGCCCCTGCATCCGTATAAATGTCAGCTGGTTTTGTTAGGTTTTGAAAAAAATGAAACAGTTACTGTGGCAAAGGAAGACATCCTTTCTGAATTTTCGACCCAAACTCGACGACTGCGTGTTTGAAGTATTCTCTTGACACTGCAAATGCCTCCATGAATATTATTCATCTATTATGCTACGTAGCAGGTGTCAGAACTGCAGCTTTTGTGTCAGTTTATGCTCAAATATCTTTTCTTGTTTTTTTCATGTTTTCGTTTTGCGTTGTACCAAAAGACGTTCTAAAAGTTGCGAGTGTTGATAAAAGGTAGAACGTCTACATGCCAGATTCCTACGTGGTTCAGGGATATAGTGGGGCGGGAACGCGTGGGAACGGCGTTCCCCCACCTTTTTCAGGTTTTGTTTTAACATGAGTTTGAAGCTGTTTCAAAATGGCTATATTTTGAATGCGTTCTTACACCTTTTTGTTAGCACTACATCCTTGACATGGTTCGACTTCCAGCTGTTAATGGGAACGATCGTTTGATTGTTTCAGTGACCAATAGAATGTATGTATTTATTGTATATAATCTCGTGCATTGTGGTGACTCTTGTGAGAAATTAGACGGAGTTTCTTTCGTACCAGTGTCTTCACTTTAAATGCTGATACGAATGAAATTGGTTCAGTTTTGTTGTTTATGACAAAATATTGTTGTTTTTCAAAAAAGTTAACAGTGCATTAGGCAAACATCGAACAAAGGTTTTACCGAATAAAATGCGAGAAACTGGCATCAAGCACTGGTGCGTAGTCAGAAAAATATCTTGAAGCCAGGCCCGTAACCAGCTTGGGACACCAGGGTGGGCGAAGAGTTTTCTGAGAGGGTCCAAATTTTTAAACTGTGTCCAATACTTTCAAACTATGTCCAACACATTTTCCGTGGATCGCGAAAGAAATTTTCGGGGGTCTTTGACCCCTCTACTTACGGGCCTGCTTGAAGCATAGGCGATCTTTTTCATGTTGTTTTTCTTTGTTGTTTCCGGAGAAAAGCGCATAACTAAACAAAGCTCTTAGTTTTGTGTGGATACTTTTTCTGGAAAAGGTCATCGTTTTTGAAAATTTGAGAAAGGCGCTGGAGTCTTCCTCCCCTACTTGGCTACCCACGGCACGTAACATACCGGTGCAAACACAAATCTTATGAGACCAAACTGAAAACAGACAACTGGCAATATGCTGCCCAGTTAATCGCTGATATTAATAAAATAATTTGTTTTAGACATGCAATAAAACAAAAATATTGCCCCCCAAAAAATGTATTGTACCCCCAAAATCTTAAAACCTGGCTACGGGCCTGCCAACGCTTTTAAGAAAAATTTGTTGTTGGTTTATTGGGTCCAAGAACAGGCTAGTTCTCATAATGGATTTGAATAGACCGGCTGAGTGACACAGTTGCTTGAACATGCGCCGCCAAACTCTTATTTTTAGTTAACGCACATAAGCGATTGAATATTCAAAATACATTTAACAATCCAATTGTAATTCCTGAAAGTATTCGCCATTTTTGAATTTTAAACTTTTGGTAGGTCAACATGTAATCAACGAAATAGTTGACGTACAAAGGAACGGGTGTCCTCCCGAGAATTTTGCGATTTCTGTACCAGAGGACGATGACTTCTTCAAAGAAAAGGTTTGCCATCCACTTGCACAAATTTTTAATGAGCAGATCTGGATTTTAAAACTGCCTTTCAGCATTATGAAAAAGGTGCTTGTCTTCCTAAATCCCGTCTGCTAATATCTACTGACTCTCGTTGGTTGTCGAAAAGTCATTTCTTTTCATAAAAGCAAAATTTTCTCAGGTTCAGTGTTACTTTCACAGCCTGTACAAGTTTCAGTGATCTTTATATTTTTATATCCCTTTCTGGATGCTTAAAAAGCATTCCATTTGGTTTCTCCTTACTCTCTCAAACTCACGGGGAGATTTATCATAGCAAATAGGTCTCGGCCACGATATGTGCAAGCTGCCGAAATAAAGGAAATAACTACTTTTAAGCAAGCTGCTAAAACGGACAAGTAGAACAGGCGGAGGTACCCGCACCTGCAAAGTAATTACAATCTTTCAGGGCAAAGGAAATACTGCAGGTAGGGATCATGGGCGTCGGAAGGGGGGTAACGGGGCCTTGGCCCCACCCTGGATTTTGAAAATTTTAGCAAAAAAGGTTGTTTTCTTAGTTTTGAGTGGGAAAAACAAATTCGCTACTTTTGGCCCCCCCCTGGAAAAATTTTGGAAAAATCCCCAAGTGGCCCCCCTTGGAAAAAATCCTTCCGACGCCCATGGTAGGGATACGAAATCTGGATATATGCAAAATTAACTTTACATTGAATAGGTTTTGAGGAAAAAATACTTGCAATATTTTTTGTACGAGGTTGGTGTTAATATTTCGGGCGCTTTTGTTCTTGCGAAAAACTCTTTTAAAGCGGATGAAATTTTTAAAAATTTTTCCTTCCAAGGCAGGTAGATACTACATTGCAGTAAGCGTTTCGAGCTGAAAGGATTGTAAACAATCTATTTCTGATGCATTGTTTTTAAACTTTAGCTGATTTACTGCCATCTCGTGCAAAAGTAATTATCACATCACAGACGTTTCAAATAAGTGGCAGTGAACCTTTGACGCAGGTTTCAGTAACTGCTACTTTTAAACAAAAACGTCAGGGCTTTTCGCTACGACATTTTCGTTGTTGCAAAAGTGTGTATTTCACTTTATTCTTCACGAATTAAACAGAGCGACCAACCTCTCCACATACCCTACGAGAGATCGCGCTACGATGATTCTAATTCAGGGTATTCCCCTAACAGTCCACGCAAGCAGATCAGTGAATCCACGTCGTTCATTGACGGTGACAGCATTTATGGCAGAGAAAAAACATGGGCGAATCAGCTCAGAACATTCGGAAAAAATTGCCAGGTAAGAACATCGTAACGCAAATGTTTAACCTGAGATGATTCCTACGGGGACCCGAACTGCATCCTCTGTGGGTCCAGGATGGACACCAGTTAAAGTATATCTTTCTGCTTCGGAGACTCCAGAACTTCGATGAACAAAACTTTAATCAGGCTCTACTGGCCGTAAAAACATAAAAACACGTCAAAAACTTGACGACGTTTTCATAGTTCGTCAAAACGTTGGCACGTTTTTAACGTGTTTTTATGTTTTTACCGACAATAGAGCTTGATTAAAGTTTTTTTTGGTTGGTTAAAATATCTTGGAAATACCTTTGAAGCGTGGGATACTTAAAAATTTGCTTTTTCGGAAGAGATGGGCTTTGTGTTTTCGAAAGATGCTGATGCATTAAACGAAACCCTATCGGCAGATTCTGCTTGCTGTCAGTTCAGCAACATTGCTTGGTGATGTCAGTTAAGAAAAACGTTCCATGCCGTTGCCACAATTAGCTTCATTAAGCCAAAAACATTATTTCAATATTTGGAAAAGTTTTTTTTCAACGAATTAAATTTGGCATCAGCAGGCAACTTAATTTCAAACAAATGGTAAACGTTTGCTTCTGAGGTGTTATTGAACATTTCCAACTTTTGTCGTTTGGCCACTGCGATGTTTTGACATTTTCTGAATGTGCAGTTTTTTGTATGAATAACTGGGTTTAGCGCCAACAAGCAGTTGAATTTCAAAAAATGATACTCTCCCGTTGCTTTGGAAATATGCTTTGAAGTTTTCCAATTTTTTGGTTTGGTCCCTAAGATTTTTTGACATTTTTCTGCATGTTTAGTTAGAGTTTTGCGTCAGCTAGCAGTTGAATTTTCAAAGAATGACAAACGTTTGTTGTTCTAGGGATAGTTTACATTTTTTAAGTTTTTCCCTTGGCCAGTTTAATATGTAAAAAAATATAGTGTTTCAGAATGACGCAGATTCAGCTCAAATCATTGTTGGCAGTGAACACTGGATTATCAAGATTTTCTGTTTACACTTCTATGAGGTAAAGCTAACAAACACTCAATAATCGGATTGCTGAGATTGCATTGCTTTCTTCTCACGTAAATATACTTAGGAGTTAGCTTCACTGTATGTACTGTAGCTTTCAATTTATTTTCAACTTTAGTACACTTCACAGAGCAGAGAACTTCTACTTCGTAGGAGAAATATGTGCTTCACACCGTTGGTGGTGATTCTTTGCAAAAAACTCCTTTCAATAGATACTGTTTCATAATAATAATAATACAAATCTTTCGTGTGTGCGTAGCTCGTTCTCCACACACCAACAGCAACAGGCTTCGAACCCTTTTAAGGTCGTGCCCAACTTGATCGATCAAGTGTGCACTGGGCAAGCAAAGTTACTCAGTTTCCCATTCAATTGATTTACTTGTAAGCATAATTTAGCCATGTTTAAATTTCAGAAAAAAGTTGATTGCAATTCTCTTGGGCTAAGTCAGATTTTGCAGCGAGAGTATTTCAGCTCCAATTCAGGAATTTTAACTTTTGCATTATAAGTCACCACTCAGCTGTTGGAAAGTAATTGGATGTGTGTCTTGTTCACACCAAAAAGGGTGATTTTTGCAACTGCAAAATATGAAGAGATAAGGTGGATAAATGCTTCACAACTGATATGAACAACGTGAAGTAAAGTTGCCAGTTATGTTGGAATGAAGTTGTATTTTTAATAATAACAGGATTTGACAGGTTTTATTCGAGCAATAAATTGCTTGACGACATTGGTGACCTCATTAACTTCAGAGTCAATGCTAAATAGTTTTCAGTTACGTTGGGGCTTGTGCCGCTACTGGTTCGGTAATTTCTGGGTTCCTATCAAGATGCTGGATGGGGTTCAGAGTGTGCGGGTGCAAAAAAGACACGAGTACAGTTTTCAAAGTTTTTGCTGGGGTAGAACGGGCGCGAGGCTTACTCCAGCGGGGAGCTGCTTACAAAAGTGCAAATAAAAAAACGTCCTGAAAATTTGTATTCCCTGCAATGGTTTTGAGAATTTTGCACTTAAACAGCTTCGCTTCTTTGTTTCGACATTAACCACCTTTTATTTACAACACTTCGTTGTGCGTTGAAGAATTTGTTTTATCTCATTAGCAGTTTATTTTTATTAATAGCATGCCTTTGCTGGAATGTAATCGTTTATCATCCTCTAAAGCAGTGGTTTTCAACCTAGGATCGCAACCCCAAAAGAGTCGTGAACCATTTTTGGAGTAGTCGCGAGAAGATATTTTATGTACACAATTCTGTCACAATTGCTTTATTCGAGTTTAAATGGGGGTCGTTGGGTTATAAGGGGATGTGATAATGGGTCACAGTGCAAAAAGGGTTGCAAACCACTGCCCTACAACAAAACGGAATAAGTGGCGAAGTTCCAAGCAAAATCATATCTTGTCAGCACAAAAGAGTTTTCTTGAAAAGGTGGTGTTTGCAATTCAATTTCAGAAGGCTGCTGATTGCCGAGGAGAACTCCGTTCTTTAAACAATGAAAGAAACTTCCCAATGTTGAATGAGATTGGTTTGCCTCTGTATAANCCTGCTGTACCGAAACGCAACAGAGTTCGGTCCGCTCAACGATTTTTTGGTAAGAGTTGTTAATGGCGTAATTTTTATAGAAACTCTAAACACTGATGGAATACTTTTAGTGTCAAAAAAACTTATACCTTCAGCACCATTTTTGGCTTGATATAAAAAGACGTACAGAAAAAAGTTTATCCAAATAAGGACAACTCGCAAAACAACTTTGACTATAGAAAGATTCTAATAAAATGCCCGCTACAAACCAGTGCTAAAGCGGTTGCATCAATGTGCACAATCTACATGAAGCTTTCAAGATCTGGTAACACTAAGATAGAGTAGTGCTACAAACACGCAAAATTCCTTTTTCTAACAGTACTTGCAAATGAATAGCTGTGCTGCTGTAACAAACAGAGGCAAAAAATGGTAGGCTTACGCCTGTGGTCTTAAACAAGCTTTATGTTGGAGGTTGAAAATATCACGGCTGTAGGTGTTGTGGCGGCAGGTAGATGGCGCCACATGAAAATAAATAGTCTCCGCTAGATGGTGCCCATAAGTTACAAGTCACTGTGATAGACACCACAAGCGAATTATCGTAGATCACTTAGTCCTATATAATGACAGTGCAACCTAGTAGTAGTAGAGTGAACTCGTCGAGGGAACTCTATTGCTGCTGGTTGCTTTCCTGTTAGTTACTGCCCTGCATTGCCATCTTTCTATTGTGCTTGCCTCAGTAGTTCAAGGCGATGCAGTCAACTGCAACAGTGTTTGCAAGAACTTTCCAATTTGAATTGGAATACTTCCATTCCTTTGGTATTCCAATATTTTTTCACAAGAAAAACATTGGAAGTGCATATCCTATTTGTTTCATTCACGTGTTTGTCTTATACATAAAGACCTTATCACATTAGTTAAAAGAGTACAATGGTACAGAAATGGTTGAGACAACGCATTACAGGATATATGTTTGATAGTACACGTAGTCGATACTGTAGAGCAGGGATCTACCAAATTACGGCGCGTCACTTGGATGCGAGTCACGGGATTAGTTCTAAGGCCTGACGGCTATGCTACAAATGAGCGATAAGATTTTTATTAATGATACAGTTAACTACTGTACTGCTTTCCCTGACTCCAGAAAACCGGGCGAGGTTCCGCAAAAACATAGCGCTGAACGCAGGGCATTGTCTCTTTCAAATTCGGTTTGAATTACAGCAAGGTACTGGACAAGGTGTATATCCGGTCTGCCACCGTTACACTTATCTGGCCCTTGAGAAAAACGTGTTTTGTTGTCTGTTATAGAAAAACGAACACTGATCCAAGGCACTACTGCATTCGATGAGCATCATTTCACAAAAGCAAACAATTTATATCTAACCAAGGCATCAAAATGTCCTGACGAAATAAGTAACTTGACGTGGTCGAACACTTAGGATGTAATGCAGAATTCGATAAGCATTGTTGCAGGTATTACGTGCAGGCGTTATTAAACCAGAATGTGTATACTTGCAATACAATTGGTGGGCATACATTGGCATGCATTAAGCACGAAATCTTTTTAACTGCTGTTAAGGTTAAGTTTAACCTGAACACGTTCTGAACACTCTTCTTATGAAAGAAAATGACTATGTGTTGAGAGGAAAAAAGAACTCCTCCGACAGTTCTGAAGGAACTAAAAGACAATTGAAATTGTTATTTATATGTGAAATGAATGTATGTGTTTTGTTAGGACAACAAATATGACATCTGAAAGATTAAAAATACCATGCAAAATTATTAAATGAAAATGATAGAACAAAATTATATGTCAAGTATTAAATAAATCTTGAACCATCAAGCAGAAAGCAATGTGCAAAAGAAAGATAAGCACGTGAAGCAGAAAATACCTCTGAGTAATGAAACGAAGCAGAAAGAACTGCTGAACAATGCAAACAAAGCAGAAAAGACTTCGGTACAACGCAATGCCAGAAACAAAGCATGCCAAATACAAGAGGGATGTTGCAAAAGAAAACCAGAATAAACCAGACGAAACTGGGATACAAGGGAGACAATACGTCATTGACGATATCAAGAATGAGACAATGCAAATATGGAAAGACCACTGAAGCAAGAAAATACTGTCAATGGAAACATGCATTGAATCAAATGAGACAAGAAAACTATACAAAGTGACTGCAAAAAGTGTCTGCAGCTGGTTCAGAGAACGTGAGAAACTTGACAAACGGAAATGAGACGAATTGTGAGCGAGACGAATTTGCTGTCATTCAAATGTCATATGACACCTGTTGTCTGGAAGTATGAACAGGGAAACCTTAGGTAACCAAAAAAGGGGGAAAGAGAACAGACTGTAACAAAGTTACTGTGACAAAGTTACTGCTACAAAGTTACTGTTACAAAGTTACTGTTACAAAGTTACTGTAACAAAGTTACTGTTACAATGTTACTGTGACAAAGTCACAATAATGGAATAAACCAAGAAAATTCAGATTATAAATTAGGAGCTGGGAACATGGGCCAGTCATTCTGATTTTGACTGTGGTAGTGTTAGGTTGTGCTGTTATGTAGAAATGTATGCTGAGCAATGAGATAGCTTTTGTCTACAAAACTGTAAGTACAAATTGATTTAATACCTTGTCATATTTCGGTGAAATATTAAATATAATGAAGTTCTGTCAAAATTTTAAGTAATTTTTGGACTTTGAAAATTTTTAAATATGAATTTGCGGCGAAGCTCTTATCAAATTTTTAGTAGATTTACACTTTAACAAAAAAACAGGGAATTTTAGATCAAAAAGGAAACAGAGTCCTGTCAAAATTTTTCATGATTTCATACTTAGAGAAATTTCAGCAAATATGGGCGGACAATGTAAATAGGAATGCATGTTCATTGTTTATAGGATATGAACCGTTGGACATTAGAGAGTTTGATTGCTTGATGCGTATCATACTGTAATAAAAGTTATGATGTTTGATTTGGGTATGTAGTCCTGTTGCTGGCAGCTAGGGTCAGTAACATTGACTGCAGCTTTTAGTGTTGTAGTCTCTAAAAGGACTTAGCCTCGTAGATCCCACGAACACATTAGGTATGCGATAATAACGTTACTAATAAACCCTAAAGCGTTATGGTAGCATGTTTTCGTCCGAGTTCCTCGTGGACAGGAAAGCTGAGCTAGGTAATCTAGTCCATGATGGGGCATCGGCCGTAAAACCGCGGCGGAGCACTGAGAAGAGGAGTCTCTAAGCTTGTTTTCTGCCCAATAAACAGGTTTCACTTGCCTCTGTGTGTCATTGTCATCAATCAGTGAGGCATGAAGTACTCTACCAAGGCTTGACTTGTTTAGCAAACTCAACACATATGTCAATTCAGGAAAACAACAGATGTGGCAGGCTGTTTACTAACTCGTGTGGCAATACATGAGTTCCGAGCAGGGAATTACTTCAAGTAAAGGGATGTGCAGTGGTCAACAGCAGTTACTCTAACATGTTATGCCAACACAGACGCTGCAGCAGGTGTGCTTTGGTACACCAAACGAACATCGTAGTAAGTGGCAAGGCATTTTGTCATCATAGCAGAGTAGAGCAGAGGCATTATTATAGTTTAATTTTATACACTACTCAGGGCAAATTCAGTTAGAATTGCCTTTAATTCACCAGTTCTTCTCAATGTCTTGCAATTCATTGCGAGGTTATGGGGTAATCAACTATTGCATTTTTAAGCAACTGGAAGTCGACGAGGCAACGAAAATCCATTCCTACTCAGCATCGGGGTCATGTGGTTCCGACATCACAATTGGTGGGCAACGACTTTGAGAGAAAAGCATCCTGATTGGACCGATGAAAAGTTGTTCAACGAGGCTCGCATTAGAAACATTGCCACTTATCAGGTATGTTGAAGGTCGTATTAAGCAAGGCCCAGTAGAAATATTTAGTAATTGCATTTTTAAAGGTTATTGGGCGTAGAAAGTCTCATGTAACACTCATTGATATACAGTATGACTGATAAAACGATGGATCGGATTCGTCGTTTCGACGTCCATCGAAGAGACAGTACGCATAGTTTCACTTCGACTTAATTTTTGACTTCTGAGCATTCCATATTAGACGAATTACTCATGATCAAAAGAAACCGACATAAGGTTTTGATTTTATCCGGAATACCTCAGTTTTTCTTATAATTTATTACACAAACAGAGTTTGGAAATATAGTTCAACACACCAGTTATTTTTGCGGAAAAAGTCCTATTTTTTCTCAGTCTGTCCTGTACTCAGGGCAAATTATGTCTGACACTATCTTACAATATTTTATATTCGGTTCGACCGTTTTCATTTTCATCTCAATCTTTTTAGTATTCGCTGTGGCGTATACAAGCACAGAACTGACGAAATGTTTAAAACTGTGGAACAAATACAACTGTGGGTTTCTGATTTTCACAAAAACTTGCCGAAATTGGATTGCATAATTTTACTTGTGCATGCAAAGCCAAAAACGATAAAGTAAACTTTCTTCAAAGGTTTAGCTGATGAATACATGTTTTAAAGCAGGGGTCGGCAACCTTTTTTGCACTGCGGACCGGTTTGAAAATGAAATTTTTTCGCGGACCGGCTTTCAAAAACCACAAATGTTCAGCANTGAATATTTATTACAAATCATGCAAGCTATTACAACTTTGATTCAATGAGAACCTTAAGCTTGTTTTGCCGCAACGAGACGCTCCCACATAGGAATTATGGAACTCAATGACACCCGCAATGTGTCCATCACGTCCAGTCTGTTTCGCGGTTTCGTCTTCGTTGCTGCCATCACAGAAAATGCAAACTCGCATGAGTAGGATGTCGGAAACAGCAGCAAAGTTTTTAATGATTTTATGGCAAGGTCAGGATATTTCGGCAAGACCTTCGTCCAAAACATTGGTAGAGTCGTTGTATGAAAGGTACTTTTCAGGCTACCATCATTTGCACCAGTTGAAATTGATGCAGAGCCATATCCATTTGCACTAGTTGAAATAAATCCGTAGGCCTACTTTAAGTACGACTCATTTAATTATTGGCGATTGAAAGAAGCTTTCCTTTTTTAGGGGTTGTAGGCCCCTCATCCTCGACGTCAGGTTTACTCAAGTTTTATTCAGATAAACATCTACTCAAAAATGAGTAAATACCTACTGAATGATCTTTGATTCGATACCTCTTTATGATTTGTCTGAAGTGAAGCTATCAGTTCGGAACGTGTGGACGGCCAGACGTATCGCTGACTGCACATTGGCATGTAATTATCAGAAAGAATAGTGACTGCCGTTCTTCACCAACCTGCTGCTTTGTCACATTCTCTCATGTTAATTAAAACGTCATGTAAGCAATCGCAAGCAACTGCACAGCACGAAATGAATATGCTGGACTGTTCTTGCTGCACTGACGATCGTTATCAATCGTATGCATACTTGCTTAACTCAATCAACCGAGCATGGGTCTATTAGTAATAGGCCTAACATTTTAAACCGTGGAAGTTTTAAGCTAGTATAAACCAGATCCTAACTTCCTTGCAAAACACTTAACAATCAGAGATAGCTTTACTGATGCAGTGTGAAGTCACTTGCCCATGCCTAGCCTATAACAGACCTACCAGTTGTCAATGTCA
>JGI24021J15306_10008668_pt1 | contig 12524 bp, 9 predicted proteins | sample Ectturendosymbi1_FD_15306 | JGI IMG/M metagenome (IMG submission 15306) | reverse complement strand
AGACGCCGCAAGTTTTTATTCAAATAACGTTTTCAGGACTTTTTTTATTGTGTTACGATAAGAAAGCACGAGTGGCAAGTGTGCAAAGCCTCACATTGTGGCTGCAAGTAACAATAGAGATCACCCGAGGGGATCACTTTATTATTGCTTGTTCGTGCCACNTACATGTAGGTGTTATTCTTAGCGCACATCCCGTTCGTGGTGAATCGCACATTCCNCACTGCGCCGACNGNGAGGTTGCAATTCTTGCAAAGAACGTCCTAAAATTTCGTACAATTGTGTCGAATAACGAAGTTCTCTTAAAAGTTAACATGACAATGACAATCAAAAAAGTACTGAAAGCTTATGAAGCAGCAGTCTTTCGTGCTGCTAGGATTGAAAAATGAAATCTTTTGCAACTGACCCGTAGTCGGCATACCAGTGTCCATCACTTGCATTCCACAGATCAATGGCTAAACTGCAGCTCCCTCCTAGAGTCAAAGTGTGAACATGTTTGAGTCCTGCAATGTTAAGTGCGGCTGATGTTGACGTATTCTTGCAAATAATACAAGACAAATTTTCCCAATCTCCGTACGACACCGTTTCCATCTTTGTCGTCTCATCAAAGCAGACGGCGTTGATTCCCTGTTCTCTGCTCCAACTATTTGAGCAAAGGTATATTGAGCGAGGTTGTCGACCAAACCTGGCTACCAGCAGCTAACTATCAGGAATTTTTGGTTTGAGATCTCAGCACAAGGCGGGAAGCTTTGAGCAATATAATTATATTTCCAAGACTTGATTAAACAGGCTGTTAATTTTAAGAGTTGCAGATAAAAAATGGAACATTACATGTGTAGAAGAGACGTGTGGTCCCGAAAACAGAAATAAAAGTACTTGTTTAATTTATTGAAGTTTCACTACAAGCGTTTGTGCTGTTTGTCTGCATCAGTAGAAGAACGAAGGCAATTGCAAAACAAAATGTCTATGGCACTTGCTATATCTCAGGCAGCCACTGCGACGGACAGGGTTCCCTCTAAGAAAATTTTACACTGAGCAAATGTTTGTTTTAGTGCGCGTGCAATTGCGCAATCATGCGCAACCATGTTGACCCACAACTAGTCAAGCGTTTCAAGCGGTGTAAGGCTATGCATGGAACCATGCAATATACTGATTAAAGTTGTAACCATGCAATATACGGATTAAGTTTGTAATGTTTCAAGTGCGCGAGAATGAGATTTCACTGCGCAAATGGTCTGGTGGTACTGCGCATGCGCACAGTTAGAGGGCTCTGGCGATGGAGTCCTGCAGCACAGGTTTGTTGGACCCAAGAAAACAAGGTTTCAACCGTAACCGGCCAGCAATGCTTTTTTCAGAGAATTATGAAAGAAAGTTTATGGGTTCCTTTCTTGCACAGCTTGATTACAATAGTGCTACTCATAGTTACTCATAAGTCTACAGTAGATTTAATATTTGGTTGGCTGAAAGAAGCCGTTACGGTCGAGTGCGTTTTCCCGGGTCGCTGTTCCATGCAATTCAGAAGCCCAATTTTTTCAGTGAAAAACGATTTGTTTGAAAATTGTCTGTATTCTGGTATGTGCAATGAACAAAAACAGATTTTTTGTAACTTTTTGAAACTTTTCATAAAAGTAGTTAATCTACGAGGAAGACGATCCAACTTTATCATTTTTTATGTTGGTTGCGAGTGATTTGATTTGTATCACTGTCGTTTTTGTTACTTTTGCAATATTTAGTTTACGATTTACTATAATATACTGTTTTTTCCACAGTGAAAAAAGAAAAAAGCTGTTTGTAAATTACCCAACCAGAACGCTCCATTTATGCTCCCAAAACCATCGGCGAATTCTTCCCATGTTTTGTTTGGGAAATCTGGAATTTCTTCGATTATTCTTCTTTGCATGAGCTTCAGTGAAAATAACAACAAAACAGACAGCATGTCGAAGCTTGACTTAGTTCAAAACAGTTCAAGTTGTTGCAGAAAGAAATGCAGCACAGAAATAGGAAAGCTAACGCTTACCGGCATTTTGTTTCCCACGTTACAGAATCAAACTACAGATTCAGGAAAGGTGGACAGGTTTTGACGAAACGCAGTGGTTGAAATAAATGAGGGCAAGTGGGATTGTCACCAATAGCGCGCAGTGCTACCAGTGNAAAGTTGTTTTCAAGTTTACCACTTTCACATTTTACATGCAAAGTAACTCGGTCATTCCCGTGAACAANGTGAGCACAAATTGTCTAATGACATAAGAACCCATAACATTATTTCGTGAGCTCACACTCATTATATCAGATGCGACCTGCANTTTGAGTCCAATTTATTTTGTTGAAGTACAATCGGTTTGAGTGCTGTCATGATAAATTCTTGTATGCATTACCAATGCANAGGCTTTCAATCCAACTCAAAAATGAGGCTGTGAAGCACAAAAAGTTTGCTGAGCTTTGCTCAGGCAGTTTTGGAACGCCATACGAAAAACTCACAAACCTATCTGTAGTGATGAAAAGGTGCTTTGACTGATTTACTCATTTACAGTCAGCCTGAACTGCTGCACTCACCATCCACCCATTGTCACATACAAGAACCGGAACTCCTGACAACTTAACAACATTATTTGTTGTTTGCACACAAGATATCGCGCCTCTCCCTTTGCTGTTTGTACTTGTCGACAACTGTGAGAGGCTGGTTTGTTCAGTTGGCAGAGTGGTTTTATCTGGAACAAATAATTATTTGATGCAGTTGTGATGTTTGTCAGCAATACATGCAGAAAACATCTTTATTTAAATTTACAGTTATTTCAAAGAAATGTCCAAAATTTGATTCGGAGGCCACATTGAGAAGGCCGCGTTTAGTGTGGGCCATACCTTCTAATGGAAATGGAAGCAAGTCAATGCAAAGAGAAGCAATTTCGGTTCAAGTTAGCCTCAATAACATTTGCAGTGATAACTTGGAAGAAATTACAGATTTGAAGACCCTTCCTGAATCACAGGCGTAGCCAGGGGGGCTAGGGAGCCATGCCCCCAAATTTTTAGAACGTATAGTTATTTTATTCTTTGAGAGGCGGTGTCGCAAACAAAATAGTGTCATTCGCCTAAAATCCTGCATTTAGCCCCTCCCCCAAATTTTGGGCTGGTTACGTCACTGTTCTGTTACGGCTCATCGGAAAGACTTTCCATGTGATATTCCAGTTACTTTAAGGTAATTGTGAGCACAACGTCTACATGTTGCCTGATTTACAGACAAGTACCTGGCGCGGACGAGGACGCTGCATCTACGGGTTGGTTCATCCATAAGAAAGGAATGCTCATTCCCAATGAGGAGGCTTTGGCTTTTATTGCTTGTTCCAAAACTGAAAATACAAACTTAGTAATGAATATTCTGCTCTCATCAAACCAAGTATCATACAAACATTCGCACTGCACAACTTTTGAATTATGCAGACTGACCGAAATACTATTTCAGGTTTTTCTACTGAACAAGTCAGCTCAGAATTTTTTAAAACATTTGGAAGAAATGATGGAAATATATTGCCCAGAATCTGTGCAATAAAATATTCACTGACCTCTGAGCTGCATTGATTTTTGTTCGAGGTTTTTCCGTAAATCTTTTAGCTGAGCATTAAATGAGCCGTTTAGCGCTGAAGAAGAAAATGAACTTGTTTTAATTACATGTTGTCCTGCAGCAGTTCAGATGAAATAACCCCCTACCATATCATATGCTCCACTGAAAAGTTCAGTTACCTGTTATACAATTTCATATTAATGGCACAGTAAATCCTACAAAAGCTTAATACAACAAAAACGTCTCATTAACTTTTTTCAAAACACGCTGCCATCAAATCCTGAAAAATATTGCTTTACATCAGTTTCAGTGTGATTTTGGTGGCGGCAATTGGCGGCAGGCCGAAGCCTGAAATTTGCTTCTTCCGGGGCAGTTGAGGTGAACGCTNTTGCCCAATGAGCGCCACGGTGATTCAGTCAGGGGCCGTGGATCGAACCCCTAGCCTTCCACTTGACAGGCGGACATNCTACTACTGAGTTACCGACGCCCAAAGAAAATTATTTGAAGTTGGTATAGTTTACGAATGAAAAGAAAAAGAAATTTTCCATACACTCGCTTTGTAATTTCAAGAGTCATGAGCGAGCAACCGGAAAAAGGAATTTGGAAATTAAGTGAATGCGAAAAATCTCATTGCAGCTGGTCGAGTCGATACAATCGGTTATTCAGATTTTTAGAAAAAACTACTGTTGAATTGACACCAAGCATAAGAATCGAAGAATGGAATAAAGTATGATGGTAGTTTTCCTTCTAAGAAAATTCTACCTTGAGCAAATGTTTGTTTTGTTGCGCACGAAGCACATGCAACTGCGCAACCATGCAGACACACAACCAGTGAAGGGTTCACAGCATTAAAAGGACTATGCGATATCTTTTACCGTATTAAATTTAGAATGTTGGAAGTGCGCGGGAATGAGATAGCGCTGCGCAAATTGTCTGGTGGTATTGTCCAATTGCGCAGTTGCGCACCTTAGAAGGAACTCTGATCATGCCAAGGAAGAAGGACGAAGATAATTCTAACGATGCTCTGCAACTGCACTTTTGCTACGAAATAAATATCACTGAGAAAACCTTCACGACCTTCCTGTCAAGTCATGTCTGAAGGAAGCAACAATGATGAGAAATCAGGTTGGGCGACAAGTTATAGCGGGTTTCCCACATTAGCTGCAAGGAAATGTTTTTGGGTAAACGTACAGGTGAAATGAAGCAACTATAAAAGCTATTACCAGGTTCCGAAATATTTGAGATTTTATTTTTTCTCTCCCGCCCAGCTCAGCTCACAATAGCAATGCCGTTTTTCCAGAACTTAGTGGTGATATTTTGCTGCTCTACTTTGGAAAAAATGTGTTTCATTAACGTTGCCAATTTTAGCAAAAGCAAGAAACTCAATGTAAGCATGAAGTGCTTTTTTCGGTGATTCACATTATTATCAAAAGTACAATGCATGTGAGTAAACGGTTTGAAACATACTTTTCATTGCTTCCTCCAACCAAATCAGGTTTTGATTACGTTCCTTTAAATCTTTTTCGAACTGCTGTTGAAAATCTATAGGACAAAGATTTGGTAACGTCAACGCAATCGATTTTGCAATAACGAGTTCTTTATCAGATACTTTAAATTTTCAGGTGGTTTGGTAGAAATAAAACTTTCATGAACCTCCTTAGCCAAGTTACTGCTTGCGAAGTAACTTATTTACTAGACTATTTTATCTATTCCCTGTGTTGCAGAAGTCAAGATTTTTGCAATTTGGGCAAAACGTGTACCGTAGCATTTTCACATAAATTTGCACCATACATTTTTCGAAAAGCACATGAATCTATCGACTCCAAAACCTGTTTGCAGGGAGTTTTTCAGAACTTCCATATCAGACATGATCCGGATGTATCCGCTTCTCGTCGACAGCAACTGAAACCGAAAACAAACGTCATGTATCACGTTGTGTATCGCGCAGTGACGTAGCAAGGGGGAGAATCCTGGGGGCCGCGGACCCCGAGCAGCACCTTCTGGGGGCGACACATTGTTGATAAAAATTAATTTTTGGTAGTAATTCAAAAGTTCTAGCTTTTTGTTTTTTTGAATAAATTTTTAAAAGTTTTAAAAGTTCTAAATCTTTTCAATTTTTGCGTTTAGAAGCCTAAAAACACGACATGTGTCTGTGGAGTGAGCAAATTGATGAAATGTTTACTCAAGAGTCTGGGTCAAATCCAATGTGCCCCAGTGTTTGTTTTGAAATCAGTATTTTTAACACACTTACTTGAGGGGCAATTGTGTCCCATTTCCTACACCTTTCTCGCCAGATAAAGTCATTTCCGCCATCCCAGACAAAGGTCCTTTGAACATAGGAAAGAGATGATATTCGACGGCAGACTAGCAAAGGTTAGGGCTCTGGTTGTTCGCGGTATATATTGCCCTCCTCTCAAAATGTGATAAAAAAGGTTTTGCATGAAATCGCGGTAAATAGCCAAGGCTAGCTTAATCCTTTCTCTCGTAGCGTTGGTTCCTCAGCAACGCCCCAACTGCACATCTTAACATCCCCTGACATCTCGGCATTAGGGACGATGGTTTCGCTGGGGCGGCGATAGCTCAGTGGCAGTGTCCGCCTCTCAGTTGCAAGGTTGTGTGTCCGTTTCACCGACACTGTGTGAATCGCCGCAACGTTTCTTGGACAAGATCGTTCGCCTCAGCTGTCCCGGTATGAAGCATATTTCAGGCGTTGGTTCTAATTGCCATCGCCAAAATTATAAAAAAACATTTCTTGGCACATCTCATACTAGTTTTTAATGTTCAGTGTGATATTTTTAATAAGTGCCATGAGCTGTAACCTAGTCATTAAGTGGGTTTATCAACATTACATTTTGGCGGGTGAAGTCAAGAATTCTTAAAGGGGTAACGTTGCTCAGTTCCAATACAACGGCTGTTTCTCTGCATGACGTAATGTTGTCGAAAAATGACGTTCTTGAAGTGGAGCGGTGCAGTTGGTATGTTTGCGTGGGTAACGTTGAGCTCAGATTGTCGGTCTGAACTGCAAGTAGAGAGTGAATCAGAGCCAGCCAATAGGCAGCGTAAGTTTCGTAAAAGTCTCCTTTGTTCAATGGTATACGTAACATAGTCATAGAATTCATTTCAACAAGAAAAGTTTAGAAAAGGTGTTGTTATCATTTTGATGATTTTGAGGCAAGAACCTTAGTCTGAAAACCTAATGCAAGGGTAAGCGATATGTTTATATATGATTGTGGTTAACGCTTTTATTGAAAAGGGCATTAATCGAAATGGTTGTACAGCTTGGCAACAGCTGCGTTGAACAAAGTTGTTGAACGCAATTACCGTCGAACGTAAGACGTTGTAATCACTGCTGAGCATCCAAAAAGCCTTATGCCCCACCTGGCATGGTTTGGTAATACGGTTTTTGAAATAGACGGCTGTTGCTAACCAGTCCCGTCGTCACGGGGGGCTTTGATTGGTTTAGCCCTCCAAACAAAGCTTCAAACCCCCCAATGTTAAATGTGAAACACTACAAATCTGTTTTTGTCGAATTTTAAAATGTCAATCCCTCCTTGCACAAATGTAAAGTTCTTCAGTTGAAGACCTGCTGGTTCGGTTGGTAACGAACAAAGGCAAACTCTATGCACATGTAACTGGAAGAGGTCCATCCCAACAGCTAGACCAAGTGCGCAGGTTACGATGAAGACTGTAAACGAGCGCTTCTCAACCACAGCCGGTTTTAAACCTGTTTTAAGATGTTTTTTCAACATGGGTCCCCGCACCTGTAGAGGGCTTCACGCAAGTGCCGACAGAGTTAACGTTTGAAGGCTTTGTAGATTCTAAGAGAATTAAACCACTACTGAAACGTGAAGGGAATAATAAAACGTTCTTTACATCAATGATCTTATTATCAGATTTATTATTATAGCCTGCTATATGCAGTATACATGCTTTTTCAGTTAAAGACAGGGACATGAAATATTAACGTACATAAATGTTTACATCTGTAAAGTAAGTATGCCGCCATCACATCCCTTAATTTTTTTGGTTTGATCCCCTGAAATGAGTATGCTGTTAAAAGGCCATGCGGTGAGCTTACCGGAGATTAAAAACCAACAGCGAAGAAAATTCGACAAATCATGTCGTGTTCGTATAGGCTGTGCATATGTAAAGAAAGCCAAAAATAGGAAAATTAATGGTGAGAAAGGTGGCAACAAGCAGAAAAACCAAGACTCATAATCGACAATAAAAAACAAGGCACATTTCAGTCTGTGAGTGTTTGATTGTGATTTTCAAGATGCTTTATCAACTCTTATATCTTTAAATGTGCGCGAAACATGATCTTCTTTCATTTTATAGTTTGGTAAGCAAATTTGAGGGACGGAAAGGGCGGCACTTAGCCTCCCTACGTCACTGGTATCATGTCATGTATCACGGAAATTTACGCCCAGTCCCTTTCCTCAACCAATTTTGTAAAACAAAGTAAAGATGACAAAAATACTTTTACAATCGCGAGCTTTTAGAACCATAAAAGTAGATTGAAGCAACTTGCTACAGTACATACCTTTGAGATCGCTGCAATTTCGACCAATATAGAAGCCATTGCTAAAACTGAAAAACAGCTCAGTACAATTTCCTGAAAGGTAAGTCTTGACTTGAATGTTGCCTGCAAAGTTTTTGTTTAAATAAAAGTCACAGATGATTTGCAAACTTAGTTTGGTGAGTGCTTATCATCAACTGCTGTTGAAAACACACAAAACCTATAGTGAAATAAGGAGATGAATAAAAACGAAACGTGTTTATTGGGTTTTGTTAAAACTTCTTCCAACAAACCTTCTGACGTATTTACATGAAAAAACTGGTGAAAATCTGATCTTGTTTCATGATTACTTTTGAACAAAACGTGCGATTTAATATTCAGTGAGAACAAAAATAACAATCTTTTATTTTTCACGTTCTGTTTTCATCAAAATGGAACATGAATTGGTTTGTTTCTAAGTTTACAGAATGTTAAACTGGTCTGTTCAAGTTAGGAAGTCAGACTGTGAAGCAACAAACAACCAATTTTAAATCAATGCAGCGTTTCAGATAAAGTTTTTTTCGTCATATCGGCCGTTCCTACTAATCTTTTAAATCTCTTTTTAAAAAAAGGAATCACTTAATTTGAAGCTCAATGTTTATCACATCTTTCTTAACATTCTTATCAAAAATGAAAAAGAAATCTTTGAAAACAAAACGAAGAAAATTTCTTTCCTTCTTTATTTTTTGATTTAATTCGCACCAATGTTTCTAAAAGTCTGAAGTTAAAAAGCTGTGTTTTTCAACATGCAACATAAAGATCTGAGTGGAAACTTCACTAAATATAAAAAAGTTTCTTAAGGTTTCCTACCTTAGGTGCTTCGGCAGGTTGATCTACGAGCGACTTGCGGATCATCCGGTTCTCAGCCCGTTTCATACTATTAGACCTGTTGCTTTTAGAAAATCTGCTTGCCCGTTTCGTCGTGCTGTCTTTAGATAACATGCTCCTGGTTTTGGAGGCAATCGGATCGACTGAAGATCCATAAAAATTTTCAGGAATGAGGTTTTCGTCGACGGGAGTTCCGAAGTAATTTTCTGGAACCATCTTTAAGTCCGTTGGGGTTCTCAGGTATTCCTCTGGGACGAGGTTTATGTCGGTGGCACGGTCGTTTCCTGTAAAGTACCAACCATTTTCTTTGAAGCAAGAAAATCCTAAACCTTGAAAAAATCTCTGATTTTCAATAAATGCTTCGTCAACAAGGCGATGATTGCAAACAAACGTTTGTTAGGTCATACAAACAGACTGTTGGATACTTTTGATGCTTTTGCATCATTCGAGAAACAAGACTGTTCAAAGTTATTCAAAAACATATAAACCACAGAGGGTAATAATGTGTGATTTTACGTGTACATAACAGCCGTGCTGTAGGAAAAGAACGATACAATTGTTCAGTGCTACATTCATCCTTGCGACAAATCACATCACAGTAGCTCAGGTGCAAATCTCAATCGTTTGGGAATCTAGAACCAGTGGCGACACATTTGGCTTATTGTCGTCACATCTTGCTTCAAATACAAATTGGTGCCTTGATCACAATGTTATTAAAGTTTTCTTGCAACGTGAAATGTGCAATTCATACTTTAATTAATTCAATGCGCGGAAAGTACTTGCAACAAATCGTAGCTTTACATCATTGCGGAAAATACAAATCAACCACAGAAAACCGGAATGTATGGTTGACTTAAAAAAGAGCTCGCAGCGGTATTTTTTGTGAAATTAAATCGAAATAAAAAAACTGAAATCCAAACCTCAACGTTCTATTGAATCAATTCGCCAAATGTTTCTTTAACAAAAGTTCAGACTGGCAATGAATTTCAATTTTTTACGTAAATGCCTTGTTGAAATCTGCACTGCTCACCCAATAATTTGCTCGCCCATTAAATTGATCGCCCAATAATTTGCTCGCCCNATCACAGTTCACGGCTTTTGTTTCTTGGTTCGATGGGTTCAGTTATTATCAACAGACACTGACAGCATTTATGAAGGTTGTTGGACTGAGGTACGTGCTGCTGATGTGTCATATACCAGAATTGCATGTTGCGGATGTGGCCAATATCAGGCCTAAAATTCATTTTTTCACTAAAACCAAGCAACTACCTTTCTCACAGTGAAGCAAACCTTTGGCAAACAACTAAATTCTATTCGTTTGTTAATACATGTTCATATCGCTGCTGCTTTCGTGAAGCAGTTTGTAACTGCAGTGAAGCTCCCGCAAGCTTCGCCAGGACACAAGCGGAGAAAACATGCAAGGATGAAAATAGGTTTCTTGACAAGGACAGGAATTTTTAAAACAGTACTTTAATGGAGTTCCCCACAAATTGTCTCACAAAATCTGCTGCAAACGGTTTTCTTGTGACATGATTTGTGAGTTTATCTCCGGCAACTTGCGCATATTGAACAAAACATCTCCAAAAGAACGCAATTATTTTCTTTTGCTGTTTCTCCCATAGCTATTTTTATTCCATACTTTTCTTAACCCCCTTGTACATACTACCATTCTTTACACTTCTAGGTTGTGTTTGCTTGCCTAGGTTTTGATTGTTTTGTTTTTTGTTTGTGTATTTATGATTTGGTTTTCTTGTTTTGTTTTTTGTTTGTGTGTTTCGTGATTTGGTTTTCTTGTTTCCACGTAACCCTAGGGTTCCGCAGAACATGTAGTGGGGTTCCGTGAGTTTAAAGGGTTCCTCGTTTTTAGGGGAAATGATTTTTTGCTTCAATATGTTGATGCGTCATTATGAAGCTTTTTAGATCAACGTCTCGCATTCAGACTCCATGTGGGCCAGTTAGTTATACAGGAGGTTGAGTGCAGATGCAGAAAAAGAAATATTGGTAGCGGTTGCATTCATTGTTGTGCAATTAAGAAGAACTTTATTGTTGCATCACAGTTGTACGATGTTGCCGATGTGCAGTTCACAGTAGAGTGGACTGAGTAGAAAATTGATTCAGCCTGAGTCTAGTAGAGAGTAGGCTGAGCCACAGACTAGAGATGCTGTTCAGTTCAACCTTTGTGGGAATAAAGTAAAACGAATGTGAAACCCAACGTTTTACTATTTAGTCAAGCCAGATGAAGCAAGATAGCATATTTTCTTATGCGAAGCGAACTAATAACAGCGAAGGTGTCGACGGTAATGAGCAATGTAGTTCAAAATGTAAAAGAGGCATTTAATCCGAAGCGGACCAAATCTAATTCAATTGCCAAAGTTAGAAAATGGAACGGCACCTATTTCAGATACGGTTTCTTTTTGCCGGATGACCAAATTCTATATGTACCAGATAAATTCCATAAATGCAAGAACGACCGAGTCATTAAATTTCTAGCTTTTTAACTTCTGTAGTAACTGTTTATTTGTTGAAGTGTCTAATAACGCAAGCATGTTTGACTTTCGTACAAGTAATTCGTGTTTTTTTCAATTTCTGTTAATGGGGCACCATGGCAAACCGGAAAGTATATCAGGGGTTCCACGATGACAAAAAGGTTGAAGGCACTGATCTAGCAGCTCCTTCCCAAGTATATGCAACACCACGAGTTGAAACTGGACAGCAACAAGGTTAATTTAACTGTTGAGGGGGATCGACTCGATAACTCAACGCCCTGCTGGTGTCCTTGCACTAATTTGTGTTTTTTCTTGCTGAATATTAATTATTGCCAAATAAAATCAACTCAACCCAAGCCAACGTTAATTGCTCCTTTTCAAAATTCGATGTCATTGCGTTTCGAAAGAATATGGGGAGTGTCACAACCCTATAATTTGCCTGAATAGGATGTTTTAAGTACACTTTGCTTTTCTCACTACGTTTTTACAGTATATTGATCATGACACTCAGTGTTTGTATCTTGCAACGTATTGCTTGAGATGAGGAGCTCAAACGGCCAAAATTATTAGTTTCACTAAATACACATTCCAGAATTGCGTGATGTGGATTTGTGTCCAATACAGGGCCTAATATTCATTTTTTCTCACTAAAACCAGGCAACAACCCTTCTCACTGTAAAAAAAACATTGAAAGATAACAAAAATTTATATTCGTTTATTAACAAATGTACTTGTCAATCCTGCTTTTATGAAGCAGTTTGTAACAGCAGTGAAGCTCCCGCCACCTTTGCCAGGACACAGGCGGAGAAATAAGCAAATATGAAAATAGGTTTCTTGATAAGGATGTAATTTTTTTGGAATCCACCACACAATCATTGAGGCAATTTGCTGTAAACGTTATTCGTGTGACATAACTTGTGATCTCCTGCAACTGCCGCATATTAACAAAACTCAAATTAATGGCCATTCAAAAAAGGTTACAGCAATACCTACCACTGTTAAAGTTATTCTGAACGTTTTCAACTTGTGTTTTTGAAGCTGTAGACTTCGATTGTTGTTGATCTTCAGTCAATTCCTCTGTTCGTTCAGTGCCTCCTTC